>Ga0164311_10000071_pt1 | contig 35671 bp, 55 predicted proteins | sample GuaBasSedimGuay2_FD_121796 | JGI IMG/M metagenome (GOLD analysis project Ga0164311, IMG submission 121796) | Subseafloor sediment microbial communities from Guaymas Basin, Gulf of California, Mexico - Guay2, Core 4569-9, 9-12 cm | ecosystem: Environmental > Aquatic > Marine > Hydrothermal vents... | reverse complement strand
TTCCCTAGCTGCGCGTGGAGTGAAGACGAATAAGTATATGGCTCCGAAGTTGTTTGAGAAGGTTCGGGCGTCGTTATCTGGTGCGAAGTCTCGGTTTAGGATTGCGAAGTATGATGTTACTAGTTTATTGCATAAGAAGCCGAAGTTTGATGATAACAACATTCGTGATGATGTTCCGGAACAAGAAAATACGGGTGATCGATACAATGATGTTGGTATTGGAACAACTGATCCTGGTAAAGGTCGTCGTCGGGCAACAGAAAGACCTAAGTTAGAGGGTGCTGTTGAGGATATTGTTCGTTCTGAAGGTTCGTTTTCTCGGGCTAAGGCGCAGTTGGATAAGAATCAGCCTGGGTTAGCGTTTGATTTGTTATTGTCTGGGAAGACGAAGGAAGGGTTGAAGTTGACTGCACAGCAAAGAGAGTCGTTGCAAACTGCGATGAATACGCATGCAGTGACGTTAGCACAGGCAGGGTTTGACATTCCTCATAAGGTGACTGAGCATCTTGATCCTGGTGTGAAGAAGCGTCTTGAAGCTTTTATTGAGAAGCGTGATGAGCTTCCTGAGAGTGCGTTAGGTGCACAGTTACGACAGTTAGGGCATGAAGCTACTTCTGCAACTGTTGATGCGTTACCTGCGTTACTTGGTGAGGTTGGACAGGAAGGTGCTTTGTCGCAGATTTCTACACAGGATAAGCAGTTTACTGGTACTGCTGGACAAATTGATCGTCTTGAGCATACACCGTTTTTTGATCCAGTGAATCCACATGGTGATGCTCCGTCAGGAGCGAATGCGTTTGTTGATGATAAGGGTAAGTTTGGTGATTTTGATGTTCCAAAGTCTAGTGATGCGTTTAATTTTGCACCGTTAGCGTCTGGTGGTAATACGAATGTTGCGTTAAAGGATGATATTGGTTCTATTTCACCGTTTGGTGGTGGAGTGTCTAATGTTGCTCTAGGAGGCGGAGCAGGTAATGTTAATAAGGAGTTGTTGAAGTCATCTGCTGAACGCGTATCCGAAAATATTGATTCGTTACATAATTCTAAGAGGGATTTAACTGCAGTTGATTTATCTGCTTTTGATGAGGGAAATAAGGCTTTTAAAAGTGGTGATCGTGAAGGTTTGATTAGTTCTATTGCTGAATTACAGTCTCAAGAGGGTAAGTTAAAGGATCGTTGGGATTTAGTGAGTCAGACACATGCTAATTTGAAGTCTGCTGGTAATCATGATTCTGCTTTTGCGAAGAGTAAGGGTGGTGGGTTAGGATCATTGTTCAATAGAAGTGGTGCTGATAGGTTAGTTAATCAAACGGAGAAGTTATCTGATGTGCGTGGAGATTTGATGAAGGCTAATAATAGAGCTTTTGCTCGTCGAAAGATGTTGGAGTTCCGGTTGCAGCGTCTTGATGCGCAGGTTCCTCCTGAGACGTGGGCTCCAAAGAGTATTACTCGGTTTGATGATGATGTTGGCGATAGTTTAACAGGTGTTTTTGATAAAGCTGCAGGTTGGTAATGATGTTTGATAAGATGGGAAGTGAAAGAAAATTAGTCTTAGCATCGTTCGTATTCTTGTTTTGTACATTCTTGGTGACTGGTGCGTTTATGGAGCAGACAGTCTTAACAACGCAGTTCGGCGGTGACAAAGCATTTAGCGGTACATCCCCTGTACAGGTGGTGCAAGTATCTGAAGCTGCGTCTAATCCTCAGAAGCTTAAAGCGATGATCAAGGGTTCTATTTATGAGACTGGGAGTAACATGACTGTGTTTGGTGCGTGTTTTGATGGAGATGCTTATCTTTTACCAGAAGCATCTGCGACGTTCACTGCTTGGTATCCAAATGGGACGATACATACTGGTCCGAATGGAACAATGGACGGTATCTATGATGATTTTGACGGGTATCATGTGAATGGTACTGGTCGATATAAGATTCATGTGACGATGGGAAATACAATTGGTACATATTTGACTGAGATTAGATGTGAGCTTGATGGTGAGTGGGCTATTGCGTTTGGTGAGTGGCAGAATCCTGAGTGGGTTGAGCGGATTGCTGCGACGCAGAGTTTGTTGGTGAATGTGTCAAATGATTTGACGCAGTTTAGGAATGATACAAATAATAATTTCTCTGATGTGCTTGATGCTATTGGTGGTATTAATGTGAGTGGAGATATCACTGTTGCAACTGAGCAGATTCGTGAGCTTGGAGATATGGTTCGTGCAATTGATGTGAACATCTGGAAACTTGATAATAAGAATCCGTTTTTTGTACTGGGGAGTGGCACTCACAATTATGTTGCGGTTGATATGTTAGCACCTCATGCGGTCGGGGCTGTATCATCGGATGGATATCTGGCGTTCTGGGATGGCGAGACGTGGGGTGAGGCATATCAATCGGGTGTTGAGTTTAGAGGTGTTTCTGTTCTGCCTGCGAATGTGATTTATCTATGGGGTGTTGGTACACAAGGTGGTACTCCTGTTTATAGTGTGAATGGTGCGAATGTGTCAACGTTCAATCTTTCAGGTGGTGGTTCACCGACGGCGATGAATGACATTAAGATTTTCCAATCACCAAATGATCCTGATGCTGAGTTCTATGGGTATGTTGTTGGTGATGATGGCAGTGTCTATTATTCAGTTGATAGTGGTGCAACGTGGGCCAAGGTTGGTGATGTTGGTGCAGCGAGTAAGGGTCGTATCAGTAAGGTTGTTGAGAATTATGATGTGAATGCACAGCCAAATGGTTATATGGCGTTAGTTGGTCAAGGGAATACCTTATTGATGCATGATGGTAATACGACGACGACATATGTATTGAATGGTACAATTAAGGATGTTGATCTTTTGTATCATGATCTTGGATATGTTGTAACTGAGGATGGTGCAGTTTCTCATATTTACAAGTTTGATGGAACAACAACGCTTGAATACACTATTGAGGATTCAGGTATTGAAGTGACTGGTATTCAGGCGAATACGCAGAGTGATGTGTGGGTGTCGACAAGAGATCCTTCTACTTTTTACCACTTTGACGGTCGACGTTGGGATTACTCAGCAGTTGGCTACAGCGATTACGTTTCTGTCATTATTACGTTCGGTAATGCTTCGAATGTAAGCAATGTTGGTGTGAATGACATTTCAATGTTCAATAGTAAGTGGGGATATGCGGTTGGTGGAGATGGATTGATTCTTATCTATAAGCAACATTACGATGATCGTCTTGATGATATGTTGGTGAATTTAACTGCGCAGCTTGATGGGTTGCAGGTTAACTTGAGTGGTCTGGATGTGAACTTGACGCCTGTGTTGGATGCTATTGATAATTTGACGAGTATCACGTTGTCAATGAATCAGTCGTTGCATAGTGAGATAAATGATCTAGATGTGCTGTTGCAGAACATGAACTCGACGATGAATTTGAAACTTGATAATATATTATCAAATGTTACATATACGAATCTCTATCTTACTACTACTATTTATCCATTGCTTGATTTGACGTATCAGAATACTGTTGATATATTGATTCAGCTTGGTATTATGGAAGGAAAGATCAATCAGACATTGGAGATTACCAATACGACTCTGACAATTGTGAATCAGACGCAAGGTGATGTTGAGGAGTTAGTGAATAGGAGTAGAAGGATTAGAGCGTGGATTACACAGTAATGATGCAATATTAGTCCATAGGTTTATAAATGATCAGGTGTGAGGGATAAGTATGGTGGCGAAGAAACAAACTAAAAATAAGATGCGACTCCCAGTAGTTGCTGTGTTACTCAGTGTGGCAGTGTTGACGTGCGTTTTCGTCTCTGGTATGTTTGTATATGCAACAGGATTAAGTGTTGTGGACAGTACATACATGAAAATGATTTCTCACACCGAATATCGGTTTGCTGAGGAAGGGCAGATTGTTGCGCGGTTGGTTGATTATCAGGGTTCTGCGGTAGTCGTACAGAATTGTACGGCGACGATTTTGTATCCTGATAAGACATTCTTTGTTCAGGATGCGTTGATGACTGCGACAGGTAATATTGATGGTGATCATTATTACAATTTCACGACGCCAAATGGTCCTGAAGGTATCTATGAGTATCAGGCAACGTGTAATTACTTACAAGGTGCAGCGCCGAAGAGTGCGTCTGTGACGAACTCTTTCCACTTGAGTGGTGCATTTAATGCGGTGCTTGGCAACTTGACAAATGTGCAGAATAACTTGACTGCATTATCGAGTGAGCTTGCTGTAGTGAATGTTTCACTTTCAGGCGGTATTAATGATTTGAGTGATCAGTTGAATGCGAATGTGACGCAGTTGCTTGCAGGTCAGGATGGTTTGAGTACGCAATTGAATAATAATATTACGACTGTGTTGTATGAGTTGAATAATGCGAACAGTTCGATTCATGTGAAGCTTGACAACTTGAGTGCGCAGATAGCGAATATCTCTGTTGATGTGAACTTGACGCCTGTGCTTGATGCAATTGATAGTTTGGAGACGAGTATGGCTGCAAACTTCACTGAAGTGTTTAATGAGTTTGGCATTGTTGGTACGAAGCTTGATAATATTAATGTGACAACGACTGATACGAATACTCGTGTACAGGGAATCGAGACGACACTAGTGACAATGACTAGTACGCTTGATTACATCAATTCGACAACGGTGAATACCTATCAGTATGTGACGGGAACGTTGACGACGAGTGTGAATCAGATCTTGAATGATATGGGTGTGATGAATGCTTCGATCAATAGGATTGAGACGGTGAGTAACCAGATCAATGCAACGGTTGCGACGGTGTTGGAGAACCAGCAGAACGAAGTCGTGATGACAGTATTCAGTGGGTGATTCAAATGGCTAAAGGCAAGACGATGAATTTAGGTGCCATTGGGCGGAACAATACTCGTATGTGTAATGTGGGTATGAAGTCGTTTGCTTGGTGCAATAAGAGTGTTATTCCAACAAAGAAAACATGTAAGCGGAGGTGAAACAAGATGGTAAGTAATTATATGAAACGAGTGAAGAGGGCGAGTAGTCCTGTGACGCCTCGGCAGAGTACGTTTGCAACTGGTCTTTCAAGAGTTGTTAAGAATTTTGTAGATGTGGGTGGTCCGAAGCGGAAGTGTCCGTATTTGAAGACATCACCGAGTTTGAATCGTAAGGTTCCGAAGAAGTGTAGGTAGGTGACAATTATATGAAGCAATCGAAGCTGTTGACGGTGTTAGTTGTAGTGATAGTTGCAGCGTTAGCTTCACAAGGCGTTTTTGCTGAGACACTTTTTTCAGAGGATTTTGATTCAGGTACATCTTTATTGATTTTCCAGTATGGTGGTGCGTTTAATTCTTCAGTTAATAATTCTTATTCTTCATCGTATGATGGTTTTTCAGTTGAGAATGTGAGTGGAGATTACAAATATAGAGTACAATTAGCTAATACTAATTATGAGGGAATCTGGACTCCTCGTGTGACTGTTGCTGCATCACCTGTGTTTTCCCCTATTAATATGTCGGAGGATTTTTCTTTTTCGTATGAATTAGGTAAGCTGGAGGATGTAAGTATTGATGATGTTGAAGTTGGAGTTATTTTATCTAATGATGTGAATAATGTTCAAGTTAATTGTCAAGATGGTGGGTTTGGATTTATTACGAAGTATGTTGATATAGATGTTGCTAACAGAATATATACGTGTAATAATGGTTCAAGAACTGTGTTGCATTCTGATATTTATTCGTTAGGTATTCTTCATGCTGAAGCTAATTATTCTGCTTCAACAGGGAATGTGACCTTCACGTTATATAATAGTTCTAATGGAGTAATTGGAACGCATGAGGCTGTTGCTGCGTCGAATATTCCTTCTCGTGTTGTCGTGTTTGGTTATGATCCTCAAGATAGTTATAGTGGAGAGTGGTCTAGGGTTGATGATATTCTTGTACTTGGTACGGCGTCAAATGTTCCAACATATACTGTGCATGTAATTGCGAATGCAGTAGATATTCAAGGAGCACTTGTCCAGTTTGCACCAGGGTGTGATCTATTGACGGATATTGATGGTAATGCGACGGTCAGTGTAGAGACGTCTGGTTGTTCTGCGTTATCAGGTGATTTGACGAATGTTTCTGTTTCGAAGCAGTATTATGAAGGGGTTACTGTGAATGTAAGTGCGGATTCATCTGCTGATGTTACGTTAGTACTTAATGAGTGGATTGTGAGTGTTAAGGATAATTTTGGTGTTGTGGTTGCGGCTGCAAATGTTGAGTTTACTGATGCGTGTTCTAAGTATACGAATGCGTCCGGTGTTGCGAAAGTGACGCGACTTGATCAAGGTTGTGGAAATTTGTCAGGAACGTTGTCAGTGAATGTAACAAAGCCTGGTCCCGATCCATTGTACGGTTTACTTCCTGTAGTTAATGAGAGTGTTCCTGTGAATACTGTGACTAATGTTACGATGTATCATCAGAAATGGTGGGCTATTCATGCAGTTGATAATGTGTATGGGGATAATATTACAAGTTCTGCTACTGAGACGTATGCTGAGTTATCTGAGACGTGTTATATTGCGTTTAATACTGATTCAGGTCTTCTTAATGTAACTGAGTCACGGAGTGGTTGTTCTGAGTTATCAGGAACGTTAACGAATGTGAATGTGACGAAACAATCTTTTGTGACGAAGACAATTAGTATCTCTGAGAATAGTACGAGTGAGATTGTGTTGGTTGCGCATTGGTGGGGTTTGAATGTAACAGATAGTTCTGGTGATCCTTTGCAGAATGTTAATATTGGTTGGGATGGTCTTTGTAGTGGTGGAACGAGTGTGAATGGGCTTGAAAATATGACTGTTATAGATAGTGGTTGTGAGTTAGTGGTGGGGACGTTATCTCCTACGTTGACTTTGAGTGGGTATGCACCTAGTAGTGCATCTGTTCCGATTAATACAATGGTGCATGTTTCGTTAGCACTGGCTGCGAATACGACTGGGTTTGATGGTGATACAACTGATATGAGTGATCCAACGAATTTGACACAGCCAATACTGCATGTTACTGATAATATGAAAATTCAGTGGTCTGGTGTTAATCTTGATTTCGCCGGTGCTGATTTTGCGCAATATGTGACGTATTCTCCTGCTACTGGTGGGACAAGTTCTTACACTGAAGGTCACGGGGTGAGTATGGATTCATTTTCTGATTCTACTGCTGCTGGGTTGCGTATTAGTTTGAGTGATGATATTTCTGTGACTGGTTTCACGTTGTCAAGTGTTTCATCAGGAATAACAAGATGTTATATTGATGTTGTTGGTGGTTCGCAGGTTGGTTTGACGACAAGTATAGTTGGAACTACTGTGACGTTTTCACCGTCTGTTGATTTGTTGTCAACGAATGATTATTTCTTGTATTGTGATGCTCAAGGTGCATCGTATAGTTTAGCATATGCGAGTGAAGTTGAGTCGAGTGATACGTATATTTCTTGGACTGGAGGGTATTATGGTGGTGATGATCCAACATACTTTAATAATATAGATAGTGTTGATTTTGATGCTGCTGGTGAAGGGGCTGTTGAGGGTCCGGCGTGGATAAATGTTGATAGTGCGAATCTTCCTGTTGATGTGAATGGTTCTGCTAATTTGACGTTCTATAATGCGTTGTTCACTAATCCTGTGTTGTTTGCTGATGGTGTCGAGTGTACTGCTTGTTCGTTGGTAAGTTATGTTAATAATACTGCGTTGTTTACAGTTCCTCATTTTACGAATTATTCTATGGGTAGTTCTGGTTCTTTTGAGCCAATTTCTCCTGGTAATGGGACACAGGTGTCTGATGTGAATACGAATTTCACGTTTAATGTGTCTGGTTCTGCTAATGAGACATGTGATTTGTATCTGGATGGTATGGTGAAGGATTCTGTTGTGTTGTCAGGTGATGGACAGTATGTGTTGAGTAATGCGTCGTATCTTGAGTCGATTAATCTTGATGGTAGTGATCATGTGTGGGCTATTGATTGTAATGGTTCTGTTTCTGATAATTTGACGTTTACGGTGAAGGATAGTAATTATCCTTTTATTGTGAATTCGTGTAGGGTGTTGAATAGTTCTGGTATGTATATGTTGCAGAATGATCTTAATTTTTCAGCAGGGGAGAAGTGTATTAACATTACAGCGAATAATGTGACTGTTGAGGGTGCGGGATATACAATCCTTGGTGTTGCTGCGAGTACGAGTAATCATTTTTATGCAGAACGAAGTTCTGGTGAACAGGCAAACATCACAGTGCAGAATATCGTGCTTGATCGAACGTCAACTGGGGATGATGCAGGTCATCATTTCAGGATGATAAATACGTATGGTGTGACGATTGATAATGTGACGATGTATGTTAATAATGGTCGTTACGGTGGTGTTGGGTATTTTGAGAATACTGATGGATTGTTGGTGAAGGATTCATATGTTGAGTTTGATTATGAGTCTTCAGGTTTGTCTTTGACGAATGTTGATGATGCGGTGATTCAGGATACGTTGTTTGATGGTGGGTCGCAGCGTCCATATAAGATTGGAATAGCTGGTGGTGGTAATATTACTATTCAAAGGAACAACTTCACTGGTGGTTCAGTGTCGTATTTCCGGTTCCGCGACTTGTATGTGTCAGGATCATTATCAGGATTGCATGTATTGAATAATACGTTCACGTCTGCGTATCAAGTGTTTGAATCTACTGCAACAGTGACTGGTGCTGAGTTTGTTGGTAATCACATTAATTATCATGCGTCAAGAAATACGTTGACGCTTGGTGCGTTTAGTGGTGACATTTACAATAATTATATTGGTGGGCCAGTTAATCATGCAAGTGGTACTGTTAATTGGAACACGACGGAAACTGTTGGGACGAATGTGATTGGCGGTAGCAGCATTGGTGGTAATTATTATAGTGCGAATGATCCGTGTATTGATGTGTTAAGAGATGGTTTTTGTGATGATTCATATGAAGTAGTATCTGGTGTGTATGATTATTTACCATTGATTCCACTTCGTGATTTGTTCAGTGGTGCGACGAATGTGACTTCTCCTGATCAGAATGATGCTGTTCGTGGTGAGAATGTTACTGTTACAGTAGTTGTTGTGAATTATGAAGAAGTACTTATTGGTGTTGGTGAAGTAACTGAAGATTATGTGTTTGACGCAAGTTCAATAGTAACAAATAATGCTGGTGCTCGTTGGGGTCAATCATTTGTTGCAACAGGTGATCAGTTGACAAATGTGCAAAGATACTATGCTTCGTCACAGTTTGGTGATTTGAGTGCGTTTACAGTGTATGAGGGTATAATGATTACGGGAACACCGTATGCAACACGGACATCTTCTGCTGATTTGCGTGTGAATCCGATTGATCTTGTTGAAGGGCAGAATTATACGATATATTCAGATGGGACGTTATCATTCCAGTATTTTGCTTATGGAACGCCGTATGCTGATGGGTGTTCATTTGCTGATGGTGGAAGTGCAAATTGTGCTCGAACAGTTGCATTTGAAATATCTGTAAAAGATCATAATGTTGTTGTGAATGGTACAAATCAGACAACGTATGTTGTTGATGTTGGTACGGGTGATGAAGTGTTGAGTGTTGGAAGTAGAGATGTATCTGGTCAGGGTGCGACGAATTGGACTGAGATTGATTTGCGTGTCTCGAATCTTGGTGTGATTACCAGTCTCAGTGCTGATGAGGGTGTCTATTGGATCTTGAATGAGGATCCGCGGGTGTCGTGGAGTTTGTCTGGTGTTGATGGTTATGGTTCGTTGTCGACTGATTTGTATTTGATGAATGGTTCGTCTGTTGTTGCGTCGATGCTTGGTCTTGTTGGTGCGAATGGTTATGTGTCTCCTGGTGTTGATGCTGGTGGAGATAGTGCGTATCCTCGGGCGAATGCGTTTCTTGCACAGGGTGATACGTTGACACACGTTGATAATACGTATGCGTCTGGTACGTCAAGTGGGTGTCCTTCTGGATGGAATTTTTATGAAGGTTCAGATCCAAATAGTCCTGGTGCATATCTTGGTCATGCGAATGTAACACATCTTGGTTGTTCTACTCGGTTGCTTGTTGACATTGAGGATATTAGTGGTTTCGTGAAGGGACAGTCATATATTATGTATGCTGTTCCTGCTGGTAGTGATGAGAGTACTGATCCGACTGTGTGGAACTTTTGGACGTATAAGGGTTTCTACAATCAGGATCCGCTTGTGACTGGGTGGAGATATCGTAATAGTAATTGGGAGTCTCATATGGAGTTGCCTGCTCGGATGACGTTTGTTGATAATGCTAATTATAATGTGTCGTTCAATGAGTCTGTGACGGCTAGTTATGAGACTGCACACTTCAAAGTTGAGGTGACAGATACCTTGTTCAATGAGTCTGACAATACGACAATTGTTGTTGCTGATGCAATAACTGAGCCGTTGGTGACTGGCCCAAGTACAGAGCAGAATGGTGATTTCAATGTGACATGGAGTGCGTCAGTTGAGAATCTTGGTACAATAAGTTATACTGTTCAGCAATCACTTGATGGTGGCGCATTTACGTTGGTGAATACAACGACGAATACGTATTTGCAGATTACTGGTGACTTTGAAGGAGATGTTGTCTACCAAGTAAAGGCAGAAGATACCTATGTCAATACAACATACGATAATGGAACAGAGTTCGCAATTGTCTTGTCACCACAGCTTGGCAGTCAGGTGTGTGCATTGACATATCCGAATGAGGATAACTTGCCTGCAATCGCCGAGTTACCAGTGAACTTCAGTGTGTATGCACCATTAGGATTTACCAGTCCAAGTGCAGAGATCAAATTGAAGTTTGGCGGAGAGACATACACTTCAACAGATTGTACCTATGCAGTGGTTGACAGTACACACAGAGATTACAGTTGTAATGTGAGTATGAATTATTGGTATGAAGCAGGTGATTATGACTTGAACATTACCTTCACTGATGCACCAAAGGTGGTGACTGTTGAATACTCTGGTGAGTGTGCGTATGGTCAGTTAGTTGCAAGTACAAGTGATGTAAGTGCAGTTGCGTTCAGTGGTGCCGGTCCTGGTATCTCGAATACAATTTCAAATGTGCCTGTGACGATGAGGAATACAGGAAATATGGAGTTGAATCTCAAGATGACTTCATATGATCTCTCTGGTCGGACGAATCCAAGCATTAAGCTGCCTGCGAGTGCATTTAAGGCTGGTGCTTCTCTAGGGACGTCTGTTGCAATGGTTGACAGTTCACAGGAGAACCTCAGTATGACAATAGAACCTGCCAGTGGCGCTGAGGATGATGTGTGGTTGTGGCTGAGTATGCCGGTTGGTCAGTTGATCCAGGATTACTATTCAGAAACTCCATGGCAGGTGGTGGGGACAGGATGAGTGCATACGCAACACCGATAGAGGTATTAATTTTCATGGTGGTCGTCGCAGGTTCGTTAATTGTGGCACCGATGGTACGAGCAAAAGTAGTTGGAATGAAACGGAGGAAACAATAATGACGTTGAAACAATGGACGAAGAAGAAACCAGGATACGCAAAGAAGAAGCCGGTAGTGACAGGATGGTTGATTAATGTTACTGCAGGTGTTGCTAAGAAAGCTCCTGTAAGAAATGTGAAGAGAAAGTAGGATGATACACATACTGATAGTTATGGAGGCGTATGAACGCGCTGAGCGTCGATAAAGGTATGATGATGGTGTATTTAGTAGAGAGATGTATGGGTCATGATCCGATGACGGATGCAATGTATGAAATGAGGGAAATGTTGTGAGTCGGTACAAGAAAAGCGGATGGTATGGGAACAGTCAAGCACATTCCTTAGCTGCTAGAGGTATTAAGACACAGTATACTGCTTCTAAGCTTGTTGATCCGTTGTTTTATGCGCGGCAGCGTGAGGAGCAAGTGCCATTTGAGCATTTGAGTCGGATGGCGCGTGAAGGGTTGACGTATCAAGAGATGAAGGCGATGCATCCTGAGGCTGATGCTGAGGATTTGCGTAGGCGGGGAGTGAAAGCATTGTCTGATAGTACGTTGTCGACATTGAATGAGCATGGTGTTGATTCTGCGGTTAAGTTGGCGAAGATGAATCGTGGTATGAAGGTTCGCATGTGTGAGGTTTTGAATGATCGGCAGAAAGCAAGTTTTTTACCTGACGTAAAAGTCAAATTCTTGAAAGAGAGGTTGAACAAATGAAATCCTTCCGAAGTAAGCCAGTGGGTTGGAGAGGAGAATCACATCGACATTATCTTGCTGCTAAAGGCATCAAGACGCGGTATGATGCGAGTAAGATGGATACTTGGTTGTTAGGAAAGCCAATGGTTCGTCGAGATGTTGATTTTACAGGTATTTCTCAAGAAGAAGCTGATGAAATTATGGAGCTTCGTAAAAATGAATGGTTACAAATGAGTTCTAAACAACAGGTGCAAATTGCTGAGAGAAGTTCTAATATTGATGATCAAGAGTATGCACGAAAGACGAAAGCGTGGTTTGAGGGGTTGAAAAAGGATGAATAAATCTTTCCGTAGTAAGCCTGTTGGTTGGAGAGGAGAGTCTTATCGTCATTATCTTGCTGCGAAAGGTATCAAGACGAAGTATTGTGCATCTATGCGTTCAAAGATTGCTGATAAACTTGAATCTAGCTATTCAAAAGATCGTGTAAATAAGGAGATACGGGTCTTGCAAGAGTGGAATAAAGGTAAAAGAGAGAAGTTTATTAAAGAGAAAGTTGAGGAAGGGTTGTCGTTTTCAGAAGCTGTTCTGTATGCTGATGATGTAGAAGAGGCGAATCGTAAACAGGTGAGGAAAGATATTAAGAGACGGAAAGCGGCGAAGAAATTTGAAGATCTTGACGAACTGAGTGTTTCTGTTGCTATTCAGAATGTTGAAGGGGGATTGCTCGGACATAATATACGGGCAATGAGTGATGAAGAGTTGAATGAAGAGAAGAAGAAGTTAGAGAAGGATATTGAGGAACAGCAACAATATTTTGATCCGCAGGGAGATAATTATGGGTTAGAAAATGATATTGGTGTATTGAAGGAATTTAATGAGGAAATAAAATGGAGAAAACATGAGTTTTTTGCGAATAAATATTTCAAGTTAATTAGAGCGAAGACTGATCAAGGAGAATGGGTGCATGATGATGAAAAAGGTGAATCATATTTTCATGTTCCTGGCAAGAGAGGAGAGGGTTTTGATGGACGTACAATTGAGTTGAAGGATGGGAAAGAAAGTGTTGAGATGCACGGTCCGTGGCATGGAACTGCTTCTTCGATGCGTGAAGAGACTGGTGTTGAAGTGTATGATTCGCATGAACCTGAGTGGTGGGTGCGGAAAGGATTAATGTCTGAGGAGGAAGCGAAAGGGTTGCGACGAGTGAAGGATACGTATTTGAAGGAAGCGTTGAAAGGAGTGAGTAGGGAGAAGGATCCTATTGTTGCAGAGAGTGTTGATGGAGTTGGTGTTAAGTTAAGTGAGTTGCGTTTGAATGTCCCTGATGATCCTCGTGTATTGCGTAAGAAGTTACGTACTGGGTGGACAACTGGTGCTGATTATAAGGAGTCGTTGTTTGCTGATGATTGGGAGACGAGGAAGGGTTCACCTTTTGATCCGAATGAGCGGGGTAAAGATATATTCATTGCTAGTGATTGGGGTTCGAAGCCGTTGTCAGATGAGAAGAAGTTGCGTGTTGCTGAAGGGATGAAGCATACGTTTCCAACTATTAATCGTCCGTTGAAGAGGACGTTGAGTGGTCCTGAGATTCCTGATGATGTTGAGTCTTTGAAGAAGCTAGGATATAAAAAAATTGGAGAGAGGTATGAGTTATGAAATCCTTCCGAAGTAAGCCGGTTGGTTGGCGAGGAGAGAGTCATAGACATTATCTTGCAGCGAAGGGTATTAAGACGTATATGAGAACGAAATTGAGAGGGGATATTTCTCATAAGGATATGGTGTTTGCTGAAATTGAAGGGCAATCATTTTTTAAAGAAGGGGATGAAGTATTTACTGTACCTTCTGAAACATTGGGGAAAAAATCTGCGAGAGGGAGTATGGCTCCAAATAAAGTTGAGAAAGTATTTGTTGAGGATGATCGTGCATATATTGTTGTTGATGAGACTAAAAAGGGGTTTCTTGATGGACTAGGTGTTGGTGAGGGCCGAGTATTAGATATTGGTAGTTCTCATGTTGGGCAAGAGCGAGGGGATATAGTATCTCCTGAAGAAGGAATATTAAAGGCGAAGTTGATTTATAATAAGGGGCTTGATTGGAGAGGAGAGTTTAGGAAGAAGCGTGAGGCAAGAATAGAACGAACAAAAGCGAACGAACAAGAGGCTGATGAATGAAATCATTTCGGAGTAAACCAGTCGGTTGGCGTGGAGAGTCGCAAAGGCACTATTTAGCTGCAAAAGGCATCAAAACGAAGCATAAGTACTATGCGTACGCTCCGACATACACGGGTGCTGATCTTGGGCCGATTGCTGTTGATGCGATGGGTACGACTGGTGCTGCTGTTGTGCCGTGGATTCCGGTTGCTGTGCCATTATTAATGTTGTATGGTGGCGTGAAGTATGTGAAGAAGAAGAAGGATAAGACTGGTTCCTATTTTGCTGATCAGGATATGATGTCGTTTAGTCCTGCTGATTTACAGGCATTTGATGCAGAGATGAAAGTAGCGCGAGAACAGGGTGATGACCAGTTTACTTTCAAGGGTAAGCCTGTGTTGGTGTCTTATGGTGCGTATCTTTCTGAGTATTTGCATGGTAAGTTTGATCAACAGCATTTCGCGAAGAAGGAAGATTTAGATGCGTTGGATCGTGCTGGTTTGTTGAAGAGTCGTGAAGAGGTTGATCGTGAGGTTGAAAGGGAAGATGTTGATGAAGAACGAGCGATGGAAATGGAAGAATGGGGATCGATTGTTGATGAAGAACGAGCGATGACTGAGTTTAATGAAGTTCCTCATGAAATACATAGTGGGGTTATGCGTGTAAATGCATATGGTGAAAGACCTATTTTCAATGATAAATATTATAAGCATCTTGAAAAACTTGAAGAGGGAAAGAAATGAAATCATTCCGTAGTAAACCAGTAGGGTGGTGTGGTGAATCGTATCGACACTATCTTGCGGCAAAGGGTATTAAGTCAACTTTACAGAATGTAAGGAATACACAGTTTGTGCGTGATGATGAGTTGAGTAAGCCGTTTGAGGTTCGTGATACTGTTGAGCCAATTCCTGTTCCTGTTCCTGAAGATAAGACTGTGACGAGAAGTGGAATGGAAGCAATGCGTTTTCCAAAAGTAAGTGCGGAGAGAGTTGCGAAGTTACGAAAGGAAGGGTTGCCATTACCAATACGTGGTATGGATGTTGTTGATGATCCAAATGTGCGAATGATTATTGGGGAGTCGGGTAACCAGACAGCGGTTGTTGTGCCGAAGAGTGTTGAGCGTTTTCATTCTTCGTTGGATAAAGATGAAGTTAGGAAGGCGTTAGAAGATGTTGGTCCAAGTAAGGAATCGTTGTTGCGTAAGTTACAGCATAAGTTTCGTGTTGAGACTGATGAGGATGTTCCAGTTGAGTTAGTGGAGAATGTAATTGTTGAGCATGGTGTTCCGTTACATGAGTTTGCACGAGAGGGTGTAGATGAGAAGAAGTTTGGTTCTGATGTGAATGTGACGCGAGAAGCGTTGTTTCAAAGGTTTACACATCCTGGTCCTGCAAAGGATGCGTTGGAGATTCTTGAGAAGAAGGGTTTGTTAGAGGCTATGGAGAATCGTACTGTTGTTCGTGGGGAGATTCTTGATCGTAAGCCGAAGAAAGGAGAGATAAGTGAAGCTGAGTTGTTGAGACAAACATTGATGACTGCACAGGATATTGGTGGTGAGAAGGCAGTCAGGCGTCATTTGAAGGTTATTAAGAAGCGGTTAGCTGATGTTGAGGTTGCTGGTTTGCGGAAGGAATCATTTGACACTCCTGTTGTTGAGGGTGCGTTGACGCAGAAGGGTACGTTGCGGAAGAAACCACCAATGACGACACGTGAGCGTGTGGTAACGAGTGAGATTGGAGTGCCAGTGTTACGTGATCTGGTTGATACGAAACAGAAGCCTGTTGATATGTCTAAGGCTGAGTGGACTGAGGAGAAGGCGTTGCAGAAGCAGTTTTTTGATCGTCAGAAGGCGTTGAAGGAGTTACAATCATTATAAAATTTACAGGTGAGACTATGAAAAAAAAAATGAAGATGCCGACAAACCCGATGATTGGTGGGTCAGTTAAGTATACAGGACGAGCTGCTGTTGGTGCAACTGGTGGTTTAGCGAAGTATATGGGTTCAACGTTGAAGCATGGGTTGGATTGGAATAAGCGGAGGAAATGAAAATGGTTATGACAGGTCCGAAAGGAAAGAAATACCCAACATTAGGTACTGCTGCACGATCATTAGGTGATGTGTCACTTGTGGTTGGTAGGAACTTGAAGGGTATGAATTGGTTGAAAAAGCGATAAGATGAGTACTTGTGAGTGTGCTCATTTATATACTTGTGAATGAAATAAGGTGATGAGACTATGGTAAATCGCGGATGGTTTGGGGAGTCATTTAGGCATACGTTATCAGCGTATGGTATTAAGACGAAGAAGACGAAGCCGAGAATGCCGAGTAGAGCTAGACCGCGTACTGCAAAGATGAAGGTTGATTGGCAGGTGAAGAAGTATCTTGCTGAGAAGATCGAAGGTGGTTTAGCTGAGGGAATGCATAATTCTCAGTTTGATCCTAATTCGTTGCATAAGGGTATGTTAGTTGAGTTGGAGCATACGAATGATCCTGAGGTTGCAGAGGAGATCGCGAAAGACCATTTGGTTGAAGATAGTGAGTATTACGAGAAGCTTGCGAAGATGGAAGGTGGTATGATGGGTGTGGAGAATGTGTTCTTTGCATCAAAGGATGTGAAGTTTTTTGAGCCTAACATCCCTGAAGAAGCACCGTTTAAAGGTGTGTCTGCATTTGAAGCAATGACTGGATTAGAAACTCCTGATGCTGTTCGAGGTCCTGCATTTCCACATAGAGCAAGATTATTGAAACCTGAACAGAAGAAGCGTATGGCGCAAGAACAAGCGGAGATTGCAATGCAAAGTGATGCAGCATTCCATGATTTGGAAGCTGATGAACCTGAAAAAGCACAGTATGCAATTGAAGATGTGGAGGCTGTACAACGTGAACAAGATGAGTTTACAAGTAAAAATGAGGAATTACGGTTTTTTGGAGGTCATCCATTGACGAAAGCACGGAAAGCTGAGTTGAAAGATGAGTTAGAAACTGCTCGTGATCATAATTTACGTCGAATGGGAATTAGAGAATGAGATCTTTCAGAGCAAAACCAATAGGTTGGCAGCATGATTCTTATCGTCATTCTCTTGCGGCAAAGGGTGTGAGGACTCGTTATAATGCGTTCAAAGAAGGTACAGGGTTACTTGATACTACTGAAGTGAACGGTCTTGACACGGAGATGCGTGAGCGAACAGTACAGGAAGCAACAGTGATAGCTGAGAATCGGTTGAAGGAAGAGGAAGATGAACGGAAGATGCCGAGTGAGTGGACGGAGCGGTATATGCGTGATGAGTTTCCTGGGTTTGCGAATCGATATTTATCTGATCAAGTGTATACGAGACAGCAGTTTCTTGATGAGTTGAAACGTGATGTTGATCGGTATGCTGGACGGAATAGTGGTGAGTTGAAAGTGTTTGATTGGGGTAACGGAAACTAAAATGGTGAGAAAATACGGACACGGTTGGTTTAAGGATTCTACACGACATTCACTTGCTGCGCGAGGTATTAAGACTGCTTATTTTGCTGGTAAGTCGAAGAAGCGTATGATTGAATCGTTGGTTCGTCAAGGGCGACTTGAGGAAGCTGAGCAGTTGAAGATGAAGCAAACAAGTCCTATTCCTCCTGATCCTCATAGTTTGAAGTCACAAAGAGTGAGAGCGTTAGCTGCGATAGAAACGGAGAAATTACTTGATTTTATGTTTCAAAGTGATATGGATCCTGATGATAAGGCTCGTCTTACTGAAGTAAAGGAAGAATTAGATGTTCTTGGTGTGGATTTGGATAAGGTAAGTAATGCGCGTGAGCGGTTACGATTAGTACAGTCACGATTAGGGTTATTGCCTGTTGATATGAGGTCTGCTCGTTGGCGGAAGAAGGCGGAAGACGAAGGTTGGGAGTTCACTGAGTCTGGTGAATTTGTTGAGTTATCTGATGCTGATAAGCAGAAGTTGGAGTTAGAGATGGAAGAGCTTGAGGATTTAATTGAAGTGAATGCAAGTAGTGAAATGTCGAAGAAGCATACTGAGTTACTTGATGAGCTTGGTGCGTTAACTGGAAAACCTCGGAAGGCGTTTAGTTCTGGTTGGTTGACGAAGACGCAGGCGAGGAATAGGCTTGGGAAGGAACGTGCGAATGAAGTTGAAGTTGAAGTGCACATGTTGAACGATGAAGAGTTAGCTGAGGAGTTTGTGAAAGCTGAATTGCATAAATTACCGTGGTTTAAAGGGAAGGAAGTGTCACTTGATGATCAGCGTGAGTCGTTGAAGCGTGCGAAATTGAATCGTGCGGTGAGTTTGGAGAATCCGTTGAAGCGTCCTCGAAGTGATTTGTTACATGATCGTCGTGAGGAGATGTTGAATAAGATTATCGCGTTGCATACAGATGCTAAGGCTCGGGAATTACCTGTTTCAACCAGTAAGGGTATGACAAGTGCTCCTATTCCTTTAGGTGCGAAGGTGTTTGAATTAGGTTCTGGTGGTCCTGAGATTGTTGGGGAGAAGGGTAAGAAGTTGCAGATTGTTCCTGAGAAGAAGAAGGTGTTTTTGGAGGCTGATCAGAGGACTGCTGTTGCTGCAGCGAAGCGTCTTGCTGAAAAAGCTGAAGCTCAGGCGAAGAATATGAAGCTTGCTCGTGAAGCTCGGACGAGTACTGCGGCTCCTGGTCAAGTGATTGCTGAGGAGCAGAAGGAGCGTAAGAGGAAGATAAAAGAGTGGAAGGATGTGGGTGCTGAAGAAGTACCTGATAAATAATGGCAAAAAAATCATTTGTTTGGCGGAAACCGACAATAAAGAGTAAGGCTCAGTATCGTACAGGTGTTAAGTCATTGAAGCCTGGTGAGAAGATGCTTGGTTATGGTATGATGAGTATGATGCGTTCAATCGATCGTACGGCGGGGAAAAAATGAAAGAATACAAGCCGAAACTATCAAAGAATCCACGACATGGTATTGTTGCGCGTCCTTTTATGTGGGGTCACAATACTGTGAAGAGAGTTGCAAAGAGTAAGTGGGGCGAGAAGTCTGCTCCCATTCGGAGGTTGTAAAAATGAAAAAGAAAAGATATAATGTGGTATCAAAGGCGGTGACAAGTCCTGCGAAGCTTGCGCGACATGGTGTTGCTGCTCCGACGAATCTGTTGAAGGATGTTGGTAAGGGTTTGAGTTCAATAGGAAAATTTAGGAAGTGATACAATGAAAACGTTTGATAAATGGGTGAAGAGTTCAGGTAAGTTAACCAAGTGGGCGCATAAGTCTGGTGCTGGTGTGGCTTGGGCAAAGAAAGCAGGTCCTGTTAGTAAGTGGGCTAAGAAATAGGTGATATATGTGGTTATGAAGAAAACAAGTGCATTAAAGAAGTGGACAAAGAAGCCTGGTAAGTTGTCTAAGTGGGCGAAGAAGAAGTCAACTGTGAAGAAAAACGGTCTGAAGAAGTGGGCAAATAAGAAAGGTCCTGTTGCGAAGTGGGCGAAGAAGAAGTAATTTTTTTAAAACTTGATTTTAGGTATATGAAATGCGGTCTTTCAGGTCAAAACCAGTCGGTTGGCGTGGTGAATCTTATCGGCATTCTCTTGCAGCGAAAGGAATTTATTCTGCTTCTAAATCTGGTCAATTAGATTCTGAGTTTTTTGAGCTTGTTGGTCGTGCTCGTGAGTTGAAGCGTCAAAAGGAAACTGCACAAATTTTACGTAAAGCTGCTGTTAAGAAGGATGATTCTGATTATCGAGAGCAAGCAGTTGAGTATGAGCAAGATTTTGATAAGAATTTTAAGAAGTTTCAGGATGAGTCTGAGCATTTGCGTGTTTGGCATCCTGGTTCGTATAAGCGTTTACAGGATGAGTTGGCTGAGGAAGAGTTGTTTGCAAAGAAGCAAACGAGTGTTGGTCAAGTTGATCGTGCAAGGGTTCTTTTGAAGAAGGAATCTGAAATGATGAAGAAGTGGAAAGCAGGTGTTGAGGGTAGTGGTTTGACTGAGGAAGAGATGTATGAGCTACAGAGTATACAATCTGAAGTGAATGGGATTATGACGAAGTTGAATCAGGCACAGCGAGATGTTCTTCGTGCAGAGTTGGATGATCCGTACATGGCGGTGAAGTCTGATTTTGTACAGAGTGGTGGACAAACGTATTTGAAGATGGATGATGGCAAGATGGTGAACATTGAAGATCCTCGTGACATCAAGACTGATGATGATGAGGCGTTGTTACAAGCACAACAGGAGATGTCGATGCTGAGTAATATGGGTGTTATTCCGTGGGAGGCACAAGGTGCTGTGTTCAGTGCGGCGAGTCAACCACAACCAATGTATGCGCGGAAGAAGAAAAAGATGGAGAAAGTGCATGGCGTTCCGATTAAGGTTGGGAAGATGGAGGAAGGTCGTGTTTTCCCTATTACACCTGAGCGTGTGAAGGCATTACTGAAGGAGATGCCGAAGGAGCATGTGAAGGGTATTAAGGCTGTTGAGTTTGTTGATCCGAAAGGTGATCAGGAGCATGCTTGGGCTCAGTATGTTCGTGGTTCTAAGGTGGTGAAGATTTTTAGTCAGCCGAGTGATGGTGGGTTGGTTGATGGGCAGTGTCCTCGTAGTGTTGCTCGTCATATTGAGGAGTATGTGATTCCGCATGAGGTTGGTCATCATCGTGCGTTGCGTGGTGGGAAGACTGATAGAAATTTAGCTGTTGCTGAGGCCCGTGCTGATGCGAATGTGGTCGGTTTGGACCCGTTTGATAAGGATGTTAAGGCTTTGGTGAAATCATGAGAAGTTTTCGTTCTAAGCCTGTTGGTTGGAGAGGAGAGTCTTATCGTCATTATCTTGCAGCGAAAGGCGTGAAGACTATTAAGTGGAATAAAGCACCAGTAACTGAGAAGTATGATTTGTATGGAATTGATAGTAAGGGGCGAAGAGTACGGTTGTATGGGAAGAAGCATAGTGAGGCTGCTGAGAAGTCAAAGTTCAAGCGTATTGAGCGGTTGGATGATAAATACGCTGTTGTTGAGAGTAAGTTGAAGAAGGATATTGATGTGCAGGATGCGGGCAAGCGGGAGAATGCGCGTGCGACGTATGTGATTCTCAAGACGGGTTTGCGACCTGGTTCGTATACGGATACGAAGGGTGATGTTGAGGCATTTGGTTTGACAACGTTGAAGAATAAGGATGTGACAGTACAGAAGAATACTGTAAGGTTTAAGTTTGTTGGGAAGAAGGGTGTGAGTATTGATAAGAAAGTTACTGATCCGACGTTAGCAAGGATTGTGAGAGAGCAGAAGGAAGTTGGTGATAAGGAACTTTTTCCGAATATCACTGATGCATCTGTGCGTGGGTATGTTCAGCAGTTTGGGAATTTTAAGACGAAGGATTTCCGGACGTTGTATGCGAATGTGGTTGCGAAGAAGTTGGTGAAGCAAGGAGTGCCGAAGAAGGAAGTGGTGCAGAGTGTGGCTGTAGAGTTGCAGAATACTCCTGGTGTTGCGGTTGGTTCGTATATTGATCCTAAGGTGTTGAAATGAGGTCTTTCCGTAGCAAACCTGTCGGTTGGAGAGGAGAGTCACATCGACATTATCTTGCTGCTAAGGGTATTAAGACACGATATAATGTAAAGAAGAAAGTGTGGAAGCCGCAAACGACGAAGTTTGAATCGAATTTGTTGAATAGGGTGCGTGGTACACCTCGGAAGATTGATTTTTTTGAAGAGCATGAGGGTGTGCAGAAGAAGTCTGATGTGAAGGTAACTGGTGATATTCCTGATTATTTGAAGAAGGTGTCGAAGAAACGGGTGAAGCGGCAAGAGAAGAAGCGAGAAGAGAAGGGAGAGTTTGATGTTGAGTCGTTTATTCAGGAGCAGTTGGATAATCCTGAGCAGTTGAAGGAGGGTGAGTCTCGGATTAAGGTTCCTGCGAGTTCTCAGAAGGATCAGGTGAAGGAGAAGGTGCGGAGGAAGTATCAGTTGGATGAGTTTGGGTTACCTGATGCGAAGGAGCGTGCACGAAAACTCGCGTTTGAGGAGTTGGAGCGGCGTATGGCTCGGGAAGAGTATGTTGATTTTCTTGATCGTTTAGGTGTTGATTATGGTTCTGAGGTTGCAAGAAATAAGGCTGTTCGTCAGGCAATTACTGAGGTTGAGGGTAGGGATTCTGCGGAGAAGTGGACTCCTGAATATCTAGCGAGGAAACGATAGATTCAATAACGAGTATATTTATAAATAATTCATGGTTAGTTCATGAGTGAGGAGGAGTGTCTGTTCAAGCATTGGTTTCACCCCATGTGAAGACGAGAGCGCGTATATGGCCTGCTCCTCACTTTCATATTCACTTTGTCGGATGTCAGGGAGTCTCTACGTTTCTTAACGTATCTCATGACACCTCTTCAAACCTTGGCATTCGACATTGTGTTTTAACGGGGGGGTAAACAGTTATTATGGTATCGAAGATTCAGGAGATAGCGAATAATGTCGGATTTAAAGGTACTCCGCAGCATCGTATTGCAGAACCGTCGACGGTGCATACGCTTCCTGTTGTTGATAATTCTGTGATGACACAATCGAATGTGCGCACAAGTGTTGATTGTTATGTTTCTGGGCAGTATGTGCATCGTACTGGGAAGGTTATTGAGGTGACGCAGCGTTATAGCATTTTTGTGGCGTATTCGAAGGGGACGCAGATGCAGACGATGGCGCAGATTCGTGATCGGATCACGAATGATTTTCATGCGAAGTATGGTACGTCGTTTAATGTGACAAATGCGTTTGTTCCTGGCATTCCTGTTCCGAAGGATAAGGAGTTGGAAGGGACGCCAAGAGGTGAGGCTGGTCCTTTGGAGATGTATCGTGGTTCTGACATGTTCCGTGAGATGACTCGTTATGAAAAATCAAGATATGAGATTGGGACGCAGCGTGAGATGGCGAAGATGAACATTAAGAGCATTAAGGATCGGTACGGGGTTCGTTGATGGCTAAGTGCAGAGTGAAAGGGACCGTCGTCAATAAAACTGCAGCAAAAGTGCATAAAACTGATGTTGAGAAGCTAGTTTGTGGTGCGATAGATGTGCTGATAGCGTATGCAAGCATATAAGGTGACATGGCAATGGTTGACGCGACGATAGGGATAGGTATATCGGTGGCGATATATTATGTGCTAGTTTCCAGTCGCTATCAGCTGAGGTTGCAGTAATGGTTTCGTTGAAAGGTTTCAAGCAATGGTTAAAGATGTCGAATACGGAGATGGAGATTCGCAACTTAGCTATTGGCGTCAACAGCACTGTTGACCTCACACAAGACCTCCATGTCGTTATGCTAGACTTTGACATTCACGATGTTGAAAAGGTCATAGAGTCTGTAGATGAGCTACAAGGCTTCTGGAAGCTCTCTGATGCATATATCTATCGGACGAAGAATGGCCATCATGTGTTCTTCTGGTATGATCACGTGCCGTATGGTCGTTTGAAGCAGATTATCGAGTTTGCGAAGCATGTTGATCCGATGTTCAAGTATATTTCCCGTTTCTATGACCACAAGACGATTAGAGTGGCTGGAAAGTACAAGCATCGAGATATTCAGTTCGTGAAGAAAGTCGTTGGAGGGCGTTCACCAACTGCATTAGAGCTTGACCGTGGCACAATGAAGCAGGAAGAGCATCGTTCGTTGCTACAGGTGCATTAAGATGAGATTCAGTATTGTGAAGGATGATGAGCGGATTGTGACGTTCAAGCAGTTTGATGATTATGAGGATAGTGGTGAGATTGCGCATTTTCTTGCAGAACTTGAAATAGCAAAGAAAGAATTGTTAGAGTTATGGAAAAGTGTAGAGTGAAGGAATGATTAATAATGGCTCTGCATTACGAAAATATGACGATTTTGTCGAATGGCTTTAGATGCACTTTCTGTGGTATGATCTGTGAGAATTATGTGATGGCGAAGAATCATCGGCAATTATGTAGTAGAAAACAACAAAACATATAAAGTTCAAGGTTTCTAAGGGTATAGGTCAAACACATAACAACTGTGTAGAGGCATTGGTGTCTCTGCATTTTTAAATGGCTAAGTTGGACTGCTGGAGTCAGTTGGCTTGTGTGTTTGACTGATACAACAAGCGAAGAGTCTGCTGGGACGCTTGCAGGTTATGACACGGTTTAAGGAATATGGTATATTTGCCTGGGACGCTGGAAATGTTAAGGGTTGTGAGCGACCCGTTGCCCAAAAATGAAGTTATGGATCGTCGATTTCTGACGATCCTTTAATTGTCCCTATAGGTACATAAAGGTAAACCTAAACATATACATAAACGTATGAGTGGGACGTGTACGTTAGAAAGCCCTTATCGTATACGTTTATGTACTCGTTTGTCTGACGTAAATGATAGTTGAATGTAAACCCAAGTTTGGGTAGTGTTGTTCCTTCTCGGTGACGAATCGAAAGGGGAAAGGTTTAAATAAATACCCCCGTTCTTGTTGTTCGTTGAGTGTATTCACCCAATAGGGAAACCCCCTATTAAGGAGTGGTTCAGCCGAGAACGAGCAAAAGCAAACGCTGTTCTTATGGTCTTATTCTAATCTAATTCTGTTCCAGCGTGAGCTATTGCTTGTTCTTGTGTAGGCAATTCAGCCGAAGCCTTAAACATTTTTCTTTTTTTATGTCGAGAACCAAAAACACAATAGGTGATATTATGGCGGAAGTTGAAATGGCGAAAGTTGTTTTCGCAAATGGTAAAGAGTTTCCTATTACGGAAGCTAAAGCAAAGAAGCTCGTAACTCAAGAACTCTTTGGCGTTACGAAGAAAGCAAAGAAAACCAGCGTTAATGGTGCCGAAGTCGGTATTGATGGTTATGCTGTGAAAAAGCTTGATGATAATAAAGTCAAGGTTTCTCACCCTGACCACAAGTCAAGAACTTTTGAGCTTGACAATGCAACGCTTGGTTGCGAGTTAGTTGCTAAGGAAGCTTGGCAACTCAAAGCAAACGGAGAAATCAATAAGAACGCAAAAACAGGTACTCGATTCGTTGAGCTTCCAAGTGGAAGTCCATTCGGAGAGAACCTTGTTAAACCCCTTATCGAAGCTGGAATCCTTAACCAAGAGTAAACCTTTTTCTTTTTTTGGCTGAATCCCAGAGTAGTGATAACGCTCTGGTGTAATGTTGTGAGGCGACAAAATGGAAAGAGATTACTTGGGAGAAGAGGAAGTCTTTGACGGCGTTGAGAGTTTATACTACATGACCTTCTGTAATGTTATTAATAGGCAGGAGTGATTAGTATCAAACAATACATCGGCAAGACGAAGCTTGAAGCTCTCGGTTTTGTTCGAGAGGGAAACTGGTTTGTATTGAGGAAAGAGCAATGGGTTCAATCGAAGCGTAAGCTTGAGTTGGTTGAAGTCGGTAGGTTGAAGCTTGATGTCAGGGGTTATATTGCGGACAGCAAGTCGTTTGAGAAGTTGAAAGACGGCAAGGTTGCGTTTGTGTATATGTCTGCATCTTGGTAGTTGGCTGAATATGTGGTGAAATCTGTGATTAAAGTATCAGGAGAGTATGCTGAGGTGATATGGTGTCGAATACGCATCACGAAGTAGCGAGGGCTTTTGTTAAGCGGGAGAAGAAAAAGTTGTCTGGTTCTGCAATGTATTTTGATGGAGATACTATTTATTCTTGGGGTGGTCATTTTCCTATTGCGCATTGGGCTGGTGAGCGAGTTATCTTTTTCAATGTTGATGGGTATGAGAACTCTGTGAGTACGCAGAAGCATACAGGTATTGTTAGGAATGCGATTGGTAATCAAGGTAAGGCATGTGCTGTTGAAGTGGACTTGGAGACGATGAAGAAGATTTGTAATGGTTGGGCGTTGGTGGTGAAGAAAGAGCATACTCCTACTACGATCGAAGAGGCAGTTTGTGCTCTGAAGGTTCAATTGAAGCGTGTGGCTAGTCCGCAGAGAACGGGTTGGTTTATTCGGAAGCTGAAGGAACAACTGAAATTATTCCAATTTTTTGAGGAGTTGTAAGAAGTTCCACAGGAAATGAAGCATAGCAAATAAATCACAATCATTTATTTAAACAGATTTGATTTTCTACAACGGAGGTGTCGAACTATGAGTGAATTTACACAAGCAGAGCGACAGGAAATATTGAATCAGCGGGAGGAAATGCCTTTTCTTTCCTCGTTGATTACAAAGAAAGAAGAGTGGTTCAGATGAGTGAAGGTGAGCCTGAGTTAGGGAATAATGGCGAAGAGATTGTCGAAGGGAGTGAGTATGCGGCAGAAGCTGCGGCTGAGAGAGATATGGAAGATGAGTACGACCGATTGGTCGACGATTCGAATAGTGACTTTGATGAAAGGCTGAAGAAAGTGTTAGTCGATATTCGGAAGGAGTTTCCGTTGAGCATATTCACGAGTAAGCGTAAGTTTTGGCGTGGAATGATGGCTAAGGCTGAACACGAGTTAGCAAATGCTGAGCCTATTAAAGCAGGTCCGGCGAATATGCGACACAGTACAAGTAGTACAGGATTATGAGGTGTTACTAATGGAGAAAGAAATTTTGATTGAGCCGTTGCAGAAGCGGTTCAGGGTATCGGTGAAAGATGCGAATAAGGCTTCTCGTAACCGCAGTTATTCTAATGCGAGTAATTGTTGTGGCACGAAGTTGTCACAGGAGAAGAAGTGTTCGGGTTGTGGAGAGGTTCTGAAGAGCGGTGATTGTCAGCGTAAGATTGTGAAGATTGGAAAGGAAGAGCATCTAATCGAAGCAACAGCGTTGAAGCAATGTCAGGAGAACTTTGATTCTGGAGAGATTGTGTTGAGTTCCTTTATGGATAAGCGTCCTGAGGGTGCTGAGGATAGGTTCGGTGGTTTGGTGTATGCTTCACCTTCTGACAAGCGTGATGCGGAGTATGATGAACTGCGGAAGGTCTTGAAGAATAAGGTTGCTATTGGGAAGGGTGTGTTTCGCAATAATGAATTTCAGGTTATTGTTGAGGTAGGCGCAGACAACCTTATTAGGATAAGGAAGCTTGTTGAGGAGACGCAACGATACGATAGACCTGAGGTTCCTCCTTCGATGAATGTGAATCAGGAGATTGTTGAGGTTGAGCGTCAGATTGTTGAGAAGGCAACAGTTGATGATTTCGATGTGACGGAGTTTCGTGATACTCGTTCTGCTATGGAGGAGAAAGTCATTGAGGATTTCGTCTTGAATGGAACTGTTCCAGAAATCAAGCGGGAAGTCAAGCAAGTGCAGGAGTTGAGTGAGCTTGAGCGTTTGAAGGCATTGGTAGGTGAGTAAGATGGTGAAAGGTTCGTTCTTGGTGATTCAGAATGGTTCGAATCAATCTATGATGCATTGTTTGTGTTGTGGAGAGCGACACCCTTTGTGGACGAGTAAGATTAATTTTCGTACTGATTCTGAATACAGAGCTGATGACAATAGTGTGAGTAATATGACTATTAGTGCATTGACAAGTGCGTTCATTACGACGCATAGGAAGCGAGGGTGTTCTCAGAAGAAGTATGAGCGAAGGAAGTTGATGGAGGAGTTGTGATGATGATTGTTGAAACGACAAGTGAGAATGTGAAACAAAGGCGTCGGTTTGAGATATTGCGTGAGGAAGGGTGTTCTTCGTTTAATGCTCGTGCTCGTGTTGCTGTTGAGATTTTACGTGCGAGAGGTGTGGAAGAATACACGTCGTATATTGTTAATTGGTCTTCAGTGTATAAGTTTCATTGGCAGATGTTTGCGTTTCAAAAAGCGTTGATGGAGGAGTTAGAAAATGGTTGATGAAGGTGATTTAACAAATGCGTGGCAGTATGTTCCGCACGAGTGTCCTTTTTGCAGAGCGATTGACGACTTGAGTCAGCAGGAGTTCAAAGTGTATGTCGCATACCCTTTCTACTTTGATGTGGAGAAAAAGAAGGAAGTGGAAGCTGATAGTGGTGTGCCTGAGTATCGGGTGATTTGTACGAGATGTACTGAGGATATAATGCGTGAGGATTTCAAGGAAGATGAAATTTGAGCGATTGAAAACGGATAGGAAGGCGTTGGTGTGTCCGTTGTGCAAGGGTAAGGGTTTCAAGAAGGGTGAAGTGATTGCGTATATGGCGTGGGATTGTTATGCAGGTACGATTAACAGTAGGTATTTTCATTTTGATTGTTGGTATGATGAGTGTGGTGGGTATATGCCTTCAACAAAGAGAATTGCAGAGGCGAAGCGTAAGAAGTTTCTGCGAGAGGTGTAAAGATGGCGTTTGAAGAAGTGAAAGTGGCGATACTTGATGGTGAGAATGGTCGAGTTATCTTGACGACTATCGGGTGTGAGCGTGAGGACTTAGAGCAGGAAGTTGCGTGTCAAGCTGAGGCGTATGGTATGGTTGGTTCTGCGTTTGAGTGGATTGAGTATAGTTATGTGGAGGACTACCGATGAAAGAAAGTTTGTATTTCAATAATGGTTCGTCTGATAAGGAGTATCACGTCGAGATGCTTCCGCAGGGCAACGGGTTCGTTGTGAATATTGCGTATGGAAGAGTTGGTTCAACGATGCAAACAGGCACAAAGACTGTTGCTCCTGTAACGCAGGTTGAAGCACAGAAGATTTTTGATAAGGCTGTGAATGCGAAGCTTGCGAAGGGGTATGTGCAGAGTGGTGCAGCGGTAGTTCCACAGAAGCCGAAGGGTATTGCGCCGATGTTGTGTCAGAAGATGTTGCCGAATGATGCTGCGAAGTTGTCGAATGATTGGGTTATTGAGCCGAAGTTTGATGGTGTTCGTGCGGTGATTCGAGATGGTCGTTTGTGGTGTCGTCGGGGTAATGATATTACTCATAAGTTCCCTGAGTTTGTTGGGCTTGATAAGATGAAGCAGACGTATGATGGTGAGGTTATTGCGCAGAGTGGTGAGTTTAATGATGTGAGTGGTCGTGTGCATATGAAGGATAAGTTTGCTATTGGGTTGTTGGCGAAGAAAAGTCCTGCTCGGTTTATGGCTTTTGATTTGCCTGATGCTCAGGGTGATAATGTTTCTCGTCGTCAGATGTTGGTGCAGACGAAGTGTCCTGTGTGGTTGGAGATTTCTGAGCAGTTTCCGATTAGCGAGTTTTATGATTTGTGGCAGGAGATTCTTGAGAATACTCAGGAGGGTGTTGTTGTGAAGCGTAATGACACGATGTATGTTGAGGGTAAGCGTGCGAGTGGTTGGCGTAAGGTGAAGGCGTTTCTTGAGACGACTGCTGTGTTTACGAAGTATGAGGTTCACCCGAAGGGTTTGACGATTGAGACTGCTGATGGTCGTCGTGTTGTGGTGAATGGTGGTCAGGCGAGTGGTGTGAAGGCTATTCTTGATCGTGATGGGAAGGTAACTGCTGAGGTTCAGTATCTACCGCAGAAGGATAGTGATGCGTGGCGTTTCCCGTCGTTCAGGGGTGTTGTGTGATGGGAAAGAAGAAACTTTTGACTTGTAGGGAGCGTTATGTGATAAAGGCTATTAATGAGGTTGATATGTGGACGAGGAGTGGTCGTCGTGAGCGTTCTCCTTCTGAGTGTCGTCGCTTGTTGCGTTCTCGTAAGAAGTCTGTTAAAGGTTCGTGGGATAACGGTAACATAGTGTATGTGGGTAAGTATGAGTTTGCAAAGGAAGCTTTTTATAAATTGAAGAACGCTATTGTGGGTGGTGCTTCGTTCAAGGATATTTCTGATGCTCATTTTAAGTTTGCTGATGCGTTGAAGTTTCAGGGTTATTTGCAGATGGCGGTTGTTGTTGCTGAGGATAGTATTAGTTCTTTGTCTGATGCTGAGGTTCGTCGTTTGTTGTTTATGGAGGATGTATAATGAGAGAAAAGATATGGGTGATTGATTTGAGAGTAGAGGGTTGGCCTGTGTTCTTGGGCTGGTGGTAATGAAAGTGAAGTATATTTCTGTGAGGGAAGTGCGTGATGGAGACGATTGATGATGAGAAGGTGTTGAATCATTTTTATGATAGTAGGGAAGTGTTCGTTGTTGATTTCGATCCTGAGAAGGTGTTGCTTGAGGTTGATGTTGAGAAGGGAACAGTCATATTCAAAGTGAAGGGGTTGAAACAATGATTGAAAGTAAGAAGTTCAGAGATACAAGAACGGGTGAGATTGTGACGCAGTTCAATATTTTAGATATTAAGTATATGGAAGAGGTGAAACAAGATGGTTGAATGTGATGCGTGTGAGCAAGAGATGACAACTGCTGATGGTTGTAAGACTGTTGGTGTTGTGTATCCTGATGGTGTTGAGATGCAACCTATTCTTTGTGGGAAGGAATACGAGGAGTGGTGTGTTGAACGCTGTGGTGATTGTGGTGCGAAGGTTGGGTATCCTCATCATCACGGTTGTGATGTTGAGCGGTGTCCGAAGTGTGGTGGACAACTAATTTCGTGTGGGTGTCTTGAAGAATGACTGGCAAAGAGTATGTGTTAAGTTCGTATCGGGCTTCGATGCATGGGAGATATGAGTATCGTCGTGATTGGACTTTCACAATTGTTCCTTTGAATGTTGTGAAGATGCAAGTGTTCAGTTCGAGTGGTGAGATACTTGAACTGATGAAGAAGTTGTCGAAGAAGGAGAAGGATAATTTCTTGAGAGATTTGAAGGAGTTTTTGTTTAGGAAAGTAACTTCACCTATTACAGGTGAGAATACAATAATGTGGCATATTCACCCTGAGTTTGATGAGGAGACAAAGAAAGAAGTAAAGAGATTATATTTGTTTGACGAATTATAGGAGGAGATATTATGGGTAATGAAAAGAAAGTAGATACAGTTGTGAGATACAGTCCGTTGGACATTCCTAAGATTGTGCGTGCTCATTGGAACGCTGTTCCGAAAGAGCCTGTGCATTTCATTGGTGAACCATCAACGGTGAAGTCAGCGAGTGTGTTTCAGGAAGCGAAAGCTCTTGCTGTTGGGAAGAATAAGAAGTTCTTTGAATGGAATCGTGCGACACTTACTGAGAAGAAAGCAATTATGAACGACCCTTCAGGGCATTTCATCTTTGCTGACTTGCGTGCTTCAGAAACAGATATTGGTGAACTGCGGTTGCAAGATATGCAGACGGGTGAAAGTTTCATTACTTTCAAGTATAACATCTTGTTTGATGCAATGTCAAGGCCAAGTGCGGAAGGTATCCTGTTCTTTGATGAGATGAATCTTGCACCGAATATGATTAAGGCGCAGTTCTACAAGATTATCAATGACCGTGCTGTTGGTGACATTCCAATTGCAGATGGTATCTTGTGTATTAGTGCTGGTAATGAAGCGGAACACGCTCGTGGTGTGACTGAAGATCCTGTGCCTCTTGTGTTGAGACGAGGGAATTACTTTGTTCGTCCGTTGACACCTGAGGAGTACACGGATTATGCGGTGACAACTGGTCATCACGAATGGGTTATTGGGTATCTTGGTTTTCAACCACAAGATGTGCATAAGGTTGAGTATGAGTTGCCTGATAGTGTTGGACAGCCGTGTGCAAGAACGTGGTCGAAGATGAGTAACATCTTGAAGCATAATGCAAGTCTACCTGCTGAAGATGTTGAGATGATTGCGACGGGTTTGCTTGGTCAGGGTATTGCTCGAAAGTTTGGTGCGTATGTTCGGTCTGCGAAGAGTGTGAACTTGGCTGAGATTATTGCGAAGCCTGAACTCATTAAGAAGTATGAGGATAATGAGGAGTTAAGTTTACTCTACGCTATCATTAGCGGTGTTGTTGAGAAGTTCCGTTCTGAGCCTAAGGTTATCAAACCTGCGTTCGAGATGTCATTACACTTGAGCAAGGTTGAGTTCGGTTCGTATTTGCTGCGAAGCTTGAAGAACATTGACAAGAAGCAGTTTATGAAGGCTGGTAGTAGTGCTCTTGATAAGGTGCTTGTTGATAAGGTCATTGACCGTTATGCGAAGTTCATCTTCAAAGATGCTGATGTTGAAGCTTCGTAAGAGGTGTTTGTATATGGATTTGAAGTTGAAGCCAGAGGATAAGTTGCGTCGTGGGATTATTCGATTGCAAAGACCACAACCGTTCTTTGCGTATCTGTTGATGAATTTGCGACCGAAACATTTTCCTGAGGAGGTAAAGAATGCACCTAATTTTCATCCGACGATGGGTATTAACCCTATGGGTGAACTGTTCTATAGTGATGAGTTCGTTGAGGGGTTGTCAATGGCTGAAGTGTTTGGTGTGTTGTGTCACGAAGTGTTGCATGTTGCATTGTTGCATGTGATGAGAACGGGTAATCGTATTCCTATTATTGCGAATTATGCGCAAGATGTTGTTGTGAATATGATTGTGATGCAGACTGCTGGTAATATGTCGAACAGTCGGTATAGTCATTATGGTCGTGGTGCTGATGCGTGGTTGACTGAGAACTTTGTGGAGATGAAACTGCCAGAGGGTACGGTTGCTGTTAATGTGAATGATGATACTTCCGATTTCGAGTTACCTATGGAAGGCGGAAAGATACAGATTCATATTGATGATGTGTCGAAGAAGGCTTGGGAGGAAATTTATGCTGAGATTATGGAGAAGATTAAGAGTCAGAGTAAGGATCCGAACAAGGCTCAGCGTCCTTCGAGTAGTGGTTTTGATAATCATTATTCTGGTCAAGGTTCAGGTATGACTGCGAAGCAGGTTGAACAAGCTGCGAATAAGTGGCAGAGTAATATCTGTGAGGCTGCGCAATATGCGAAGGCACAAGGTAAGTTGCCTGGTGGTATGAATCGTATCATTGATGAACTCTTGAAGCCGAAGGTTGTGTGGAAGCAGATGTTGATGAAGTTCTTGCGTCCTCATATCCAGCCAGTTGATTGGACGTATCAACGACCGCATAAGAAGTCTCAAGTGTTGGGTGTTTTTATGCCGAATACTGTGAAGGAGCATTGTGAGGTTGAGGTGATTGTTGATACGAGTGGGAGTGTGAGTGCGAAGGAGATGACTGAGTTTGTCTCTGAGATTGTTGCTATTTCACAGTCGATGCAACATGTGCAGATGGGTATTACTTTTGTTGATGCTGATGTTCATAACCGTTATGAGGTTGAGAATGGTGACATCAATAAGATTCTTGCTATGAAACCGAAAGGTGGTGGTGGTACGGATATGGAAATCGGTCTTGACCATATCAAGAAGACGCAAAGAGAAGTGCCTGTTGTGATTGTGCTGACTGACGGTTGGACAAGCTTCAATCGGAAGAAGAACGACTATCCGTTCGAGGTCATCTGGGTGATTACAGAGAATGGTATCTCGAAAGGTGAAATGGAATCTCGTATTCCGTATGGGCAACGAGTGAAGATGGAGGGATAGAATGAAACTGAGAGTTGAACATTTCTTAGTTGTGCAACCGTATGAAGAGTTTGTTGAACAAAAGATTAATCAGGAACAAGCTGAAAACGAGGAAATAAGAAATATTGTTGTTACGTATGAGAGTTGGGAAGCTTATAATTGCAGAAATGAAGAAGAAGCTAAACGTTTATTTCGTGAAGATGGACATGAAGGAGATACAATTATCTCAATAGAATAGGTCTGTAATTTATCGAGGTGCAAAATGGGAAAGAAAGAAATTATCGATTCGATTATAAGAATTTCACAAGAAGACATTATTTCTTTAAGAAGGTGGTATTAGTAAGACCAAAGATAGAATTCTTGAACAGTTTGAGGAATGGAAAGTAAGGAAAGCAAGTAAGGAGGTATAAAGATGGATTTCACTGTGAAGGAGAAGAAAGAGGATTGGCGTGATGTGTTGAAGCGTCGGTTTGCTGTGCAGGAGCAGAGTGAATCAATACAACCGAAGATTGAGCCTGAGTTGCCGAAGCCTGTGAAAGATGATTTAGGGTTTATCGGGGAGCTTGCTCAGTCGATTGGTAAGAGTGAGCGTGAGAAGGAAGCACGGAGGAAGGTTGCTGTTGAGTCAGTGCTTGATTCTGGGTGGAGTTGTATTGAGCAGAAGAATAAGTTGGCTGAGAAGATTAAAGCTGCGAAGGAGTTGCGGAGTGAGCATGAAGAGGTGATTGTGAAGAAAGCGTTGAAGCTTGTTGCTGAAGATGAGCCTATGCTGAAAGAGTCTCGTGATTTGTTAGTGAAGCTTGAAGAAGTAACGGGTAATGAGTTCCGTCGGAAGATCAAGGATATGTTTCTTGTCGGCTTTAAGGGTTCTGGCTCGAGGAATGTGTTGTTAGTTACCCCTGATAATACAAGTCATAGTAGACCGAAGATTGTTCTTGGTCCTGAGGGTTTTCAGATGCGTCCGTATGTGCAAGCTCGTCCTATTCAGAACTTTAAGGAGATTCAGTTTATTGTTCAGAATAAAGATGATATTATCAAGGCTATGAAGACGAAGCGTAATTTGAAGCCGAGTGTGACGAAGTTTGAGAAGTTTTGTGACTTGATGCCTGAGATTATTGATGGTAATCAGAAGCCTGTGCCTGTTGGGAAAGATGTTTTAGTACCGTGTAATGAGGGGTATAGTAGTATCTCTATGCCGTTCAAGGTGTTTGATAGGTTGAATTTTTCTAAGGGTAGTCGTATTTATCTGGTGCAGAAGGGCGACATTGATAATGATAATAATCATTATGGTAAGAAGTCCTCCATTGAGTATTCAAGGACTAGTATGGAATGGAAAGATGCGATTGGGTATTTGCAGATTCGTGAGTTCCTTCCTGCTGCGGTTGCGTCTTTGAAGGCTACTGCAATGCCGTCGATCTTGGCTTCCGAAGATGCAATTGAGAAGATTCAGGATTTGTTCTCTAAGGAGTTGTTGTTGTTTAATATATGAGGTGCGGAGATGGTTAGTATGCAGAAGGTAATTATGCAGGCGCAGAAACACATTAGGAAGGACGGTGATATGTCTCCTGTATTCATCATTATTGATCGTGAGGGTAATGATGTTGTGTATGAAGCTGGTTGGGACGATGATGCAGGTAAGGAGGAAGTGCATAAGTGGCTCAAGAGGACTGTTGAGACGTTGGGTTCGGTGCGTTATTACTATGTTGGTACAGGTTGGAGTGTGAGTGAAGCGACTGTTCGTGAGCGTTTCGATGCGTCTAGGTGCAGAATGATGCAGGATCCTGGTGAAGATGCAATGAAGGCGTTCTTAGGCGAGGTGTTTAAGATGTTGGTGTTTCCTCCATCTGATAATCCTGCGAAGAGTGAAGTGTTGATTGTTTCTGAGTTTGAGAAGAGTTCTGGTACAAAGACGGTGAATTTGGAGCTCATCAGAGTTGAAGATGCAGTTTCGTTTGGGCCTCCACGAGTCGTTACTGATGTTGCACGTTCGTATAATTTATGGAATGTGTGGTGTCCTTTGCAAATTACTTTGGGCGGCGAGGAAGTTGACGCCGACATTAAAAGATAGAGTAGAAGTT
>Ga0164311_10000070_pt1 | contig 35672 bp, 32 predicted proteins | sample GuaBasSedimGuay2_FD_121796 | JGI IMG/M metagenome (GOLD analysis project Ga0164311, IMG submission 121796) | Subseafloor sediment microbial communities from Guaymas Basin, Gulf of California, Mexico - Guay2, Core 4569-9, 9-12 cm | ecosystem: Environmental > Aquatic > Marine > Hydrothermal vents... | reverse complement strand
TGGGTATTATAGTCAACATAATCATCATGTCTTCCAATGTTCCCACCCCCTCCCATGCATCCGTCGTCAATGTGCAGTGTGATATCGTGCCTCCCAAAGGCTCTGATCACAAGATTCTGAGGTCTCTCCTCCATCCTATGCCCTTCCATCCAGTCCACCTCCCCGAAGATGTCTTGTCCGTCCAGGTGCATTCCACGCCTCATGGAGATCGGGAAGAAATAGTCTCTAGTGGTATATATACCTTTTGTCTTCTACTTTGAAAATCGCTCCTTGACTTGGGGCTTATCTGATGAGGCGATGTTGGAGGGTAGGGAGAATAGCAGCAGCAATGGAGCAGGGATAGGTGTGTGGATGTTTCTTAAGAAGAGGAGATAAATTCTTGAAGGGCTTAACATCTCTTCTGAATCATCCTTTTCAGAGGTGGGAGAGAGGGTAGCAGGAAGGTTGTACAACAAATGTAACTTTTAGGGTATAGTCAATCTGTCTATTCATGTTCCCCTCCTAAAATGTGTTTTTTCAATTTGCTTTGAGCTCACCATGATGAATCGCCACGCATCTCTTTCTACCTTTTGAGCAATTATGTTTTCCTCTCATGTCGTATCTTTTATCGTGATCGTGCACATTTCGGAATAAAGAGTACCGACCCATTGATTTGGGATCACTTCTCCCATGCCTGAAAAGTACCATGCTTTTATGAGATATTTTCCAAGAGTTAAATTATAGGAAAGTTGTAAATTCGTTATTGTGTAAGTAACTGTTTGATGGGGAGCAAGTTTAATTATTTCTGGAATACCGGGTATTATTATATCCCTCCGTTTAAGTATTCTGAGATTCGAATCGATTATTGTAAATCCCACATTTCCAAAGCCAAATGAAGGGGCACTCATAAAGATAGAGCGATTTTTTAAGTTCTTGAGAGAAATCGTCACATTTATGGGTTCACTTGTGGAAAAATTCGTTTTTTCCATGATCATAGAGAAAAGGGGTATCGGCTCAACATAGACATTACATATATCCGAACTAGATAATCCGCCATTATCTGTCACTCTGTAAACTGCCCTGTAACTCCTATTAGGCTCAAAAAAAGTATAGGTCGGAGGAGAAGATGTTGCTGTGGAATTCCAATCGAATTTCCCATCTCCGTCAAAATCCCATTCTTCCAGAACGATTTTCCCATCTGTGTCGTAACTTATCCCGTTAAAAATCACTGGTTGACCAGGATCCACATATAAGTCATGTCCAGCATCAGCTGTGGGGGGTCGGTTTGTAACAAAAAATTTCTGAATTATCATTGTTGTAGCTATTACTATAGCTAGAATTACTATGGCAATAATTATCTTTACAGTCTTTTTCATACACTCACCTCATGCGCCCCCATGGAGATCAGAAGAAAATAGTCTCTGATAATATATACTTCTTTTGCCTTCTGCATTGGAATTACCCCCCTCCCCGGGAGGTACCACTTAGAAAAGTCTCGTCTGAAGGCTTCTTTTCAGGAAGCGTGACTTCTCCAATACCCCCGGGATCCTGACAACTCTCTCAAGGTGTTTTAAAAGGTCCTCTCTGGATGAAAATATGAGGGGTCTCTTTGTCAGGGCTCTGCGGGTGGTCTCCCGAATCACCCAAACGCCTAATGGGGCCCAGTACTCGCTGGTGATCCTTCTTATCACCGTTATGGTTGCACACCTCCCTGTTCTTCTCAAGTATTCGGCCACCGCGAGCCTGGCGGCGTAATAGGCCCCCTCGATCTCCCCGGCATAATCTCTTCTTCCGGCGACCCCCTCGTAGTCGTGCAGTATCCTACTGGACTCTCCCCAGAAGGCTCCTTTCTGCCACTGTTCCAGCATCTCGAACTGAAGTGGCCCGGGCTGGAGGACTACGTGGATGTGGTTGCCCGCGTAGACCTCGTAGAAATAGATGGGGGAGTCCACTGGGGGATTAGATGCGACCTCGTCCCTCATCTTCTTAAAGAGTATGTCATCGGTTGCCGTTATGCTCCAGCGGGTGGGAACCAGCCTTCTCCTCCCACCTACGCCCAGGGTCCCCACTGAGAGGAGCTGCACTATCTTCTCCAAGGGTACCCCGCTCAAGTAGAGCTCCCAGACGGCATCCTCCGCCTTCATGTCTGTATCGTAGACTGCCCTCTCAAGGGGTCGCAGCGTTCTGGGGTTTTCTGCGAGAATAAAGCGCCTGAAATCTACTGACGGTCCGAAAGGCATTTCGATCCTGTTCAATGTAGGGGTGAGGTTTTTTGGGACCTTGTTCAGCCACAGTTCGCAGTCAACGGGTCTCACTGAGAGGGCGAGCTCTTGGAGGCCCTCCAGGGTCCTCCCCACCTCCCCCTTCAGCCTCGCTTCATCCACCACAGGATAGCTGCTCAAGCGGAGAGAATCGAGCCCAGGTGTCCGCACGTTGAGAGGTCTCTTTCCTCTTATAAGAGTAGACCTTATGGCATAAACATCCTCTATGGGCCTTCCCCACAGGGAAGACCCCAGCACGTATTCAGAGGTGTCCTCTTTGAGGGGAGGCAAAAGGGGTCCTATGTTTATGTTGGGGTAGTTGTGCCTTCCCACGAAGACCTCCGGAGGAGATGAACCGAAGATCTCCCTGCCTCTGATCTCCACTTTGGGGAGTTTTCTCTTAATTCCGGCAAGGAGCGGACAAGGAGAGATGCCGCAGAGGTTCTTCCCGCCCTTGCAGAGGATGCAGTAGGGATAAGCCATGTCGCTGCCATAGAAACTTAAAATATGAAATAAGTTTTGGGTAGGGTCTTTACTGAAGAACCTCCCAACACCGGGTGAAGCCTATGAAAGATGAATTTGTGTCAATAAAAGACATAATGGAGGGTAAACACACTGGAGAGAGGGTGAAAGTAAGGGGCTGGATCTACCGCACTAGGGGGACAAAGAAACTCCGTTTCATAGTCCTCAGGAATGTGACAGGAATCATCCAGGTGACGGTTGTCAAAGGGGAGGTGCCGGATGAGGACTTCAGAGATGCTGATAAGGCCCTTGTGGAGTCCTCCCTCTGGGTTGAAGGGGTGGTGCGGAAGGATGAGAGAGCCCCCGGGGGGTACGAGATCCTCGCCGAGAGGGTCCACATAATCCACTTCGCTGAGGTTTTCCCTATAACCAAGGATAAGAGCGACGAGTTCCTCATGGAGGTGCGGCACCTCTGGCTTCGCTCAAGACAAATGACGGAGACCCTGAAGGTGCGCTCGGAGGTCTTCAAACTCTTCAGGGAGTTCTTCCTGGAGAAGGGTTTCTACGAGGCCCACTCCCCTATCTTCGTCACAGGCGCCTGCGAAGGTGGGTCCACTCTCTTCCCTGTTAAATACTTCGGGAAGGAGGTCTATCTCACCCAGTCCTGGCAGCTCTACGCTGAGGCGATGATATATTCCCTTGAGAGAATATTCACCATAGCCCCCTCCTTCAGGGCTGAGAAGTCCCGCACCAGGAGGCATCTTACGGAGTTCTGGCACGGGGAGGTGGAGGCGGCGTGGATGGGAAATGAGGAGATGATGAAGCTTGAGGAGGAGATGATGGAGTACATCCTCAGGGGAGTCCTTCGGAGGAGACGGGATGAACTGGAATTCTTGGGGAGGGACCCAAAGAGACTGGAGGAGATATCCCCTCCCTTCGAGAGGGTGCCCTACAGGAAGGTCCTTGAAATCCTGCAGGAGAAGGGCTTTGAGATGAAGTGGGGGGATGACCTCGGATACGAGGAGGAGAAGGCACTGACAGAGGACTTCACCCAGCCCTTCTTCATAACTCAATTTCCCCGGAACAAGGGATTCTACCACAGGCCCGACCCGGAGAACCCTGAAGTCCTGCTCTGCCACGACATGTTGGCGCCGGAGGGCTACGGTGAGATTATAGGGGGAGGAGAGAGGATTTGGGAGAAGGACGTTCTCATGAAGAGGATCCGAGAATTCGGGCTGGACCCCGAAAACTATGAGTGGTACATAGACCTGAGAAGGTACGGTTCCGTCCCTCACTCCGGGTTCGGCCTGGGAATGGACCGCTTCGTGACGTGGCTTGCGGACCTAAAGCACATCAAATACGCCATACCTTTCCCGAGGACCATAAGGCGGGTCACACCCTAGCCAGAAAAGTTTAAAGAGAATAGAGTTTATCAATCCGGACAGGTGAGATATATGCGTAGCCCCTTCGGGATGTTACAGATAGTTATCACGATACTTCTGCTTTCATTATCAATGGCGGGGGTCCACGCCACCTGGGGGGAGAGGGGTAGCACCGCCAGCTTTCTTACTAGTTACCCCTCTGTGAGGTCTTCTGTAGCGGAATCGGAACCCAACAACGACATAAACACCGCCGATCCCCTACCCCGCACCCTAACGGGTCTCAACGTCACTGGGGGCGTTACCCCCTCGGATTATTCTGACTTCTTCCGCATAGACCTTCAGGGCGGCGGTGGTCTCCACGTGGACAGACTTTCCATAACTGCAAACTCCATCAATTCCACGGATATGCGGAATATGACGCTTTTCGTGATAGTGTGGGGTGTCTATCCCCCGGGGGGGGATATCCACTCCATAGTGGTCGGTTACTTTACTAGCTTCTATACCCCTACTTTTTACTTCACCGCCGCCTACACGGGGAGATATTACATAGAGCTCCGCCACCCCGGAGCGGGATATCCCTCCTGCACATACAACCTCTCCTTCACTGTCAGCAGGGTCACCCCCAGGGACACCTACAACGACATAGAAAGCGGCCTAAACGTCACAGGAAGTATCCTCAACGAGAGGATAGAAGAGCCCTACGATTACATAGATGTCTACAGGGTGGTGGCCCCAGATCCCGACCACTGGCCTACCAATGTGACCTTCGACCTGGACATACTGAATTCCTACGGGTTCACCAGCGGAACGATGGCTTACTACACGCTCCTTAGCGTCTACCTTATCTACCCCCTGAAAAGCAACCCCTCCCAGCTCAGGGTGGAGAGGACCTATTACGTCACCCAGAGCTCTAGGGCAGCCCCGGGGAGGCTTCGGGAACCCGTGAAGTGCCAGATGATAGCGAACTTCACTGAGGCATACATCGTTGTGGTGGCGGAGATCGAGGGATATGACTCCACAACGCCCAACTTGAGATACCTGGGGTCCTTCATGAACGCCTGGGCCACTTACAATCTGAACAACCTGACCGTGAAGGCGGAGATCCCAAACTTTGCCCCTAAACTGAGGGACGGCAGGGTCTACCCCGCCCAGGGCAGGACCAATCAGAGCTACACCTTTGAGGTGTATTATTGGGACTACAACAACGATCCCCCCTCCTATATCTACGTGACAGTGGACAGTGTGAACTACAGGATGCTCAGGGCCGCAGGCGAGGACGGCAACTACACCAACTGGGAGAAGTATGTGGCCGAGATCCCAGGGATGTTTTTAGGGGAGGGGATACACACCTTCAACTTCTCTGCCAGCGACGGCAAGCTCCCCGCCACAGGGGATATAGGGAGCCATGTGGGCCCCATAATAGATGACAGCCTCCCACCCTATCTCAAGGTCCAGAACGTAACCCTGCGTATGGATGAGGATTCCGGGGCCCACTACTACTCTCTCAGCGACTGGATAGGCGACCCCAACCCCGAGGAGACGCTTCAGTTCTTCCTCTGGCAGGGCGGCTCGTGGACAAGCACTTTTATGGGGGAGGTGGTGAAGGCAGACATTGTAATGGGGGGAGAGATAGGAGAGGAGGGTGCTTATCTGAAGATTACCCCCCTCTCCGACGCCTTCGGCAGCGAGACACTCCTCATTAACGCCTCCGATCCCCGGGGACTCACCCTCACCCGACCTCTTGAGGTTAGGGTGGAGGTTCAGAACGTAAATGACCCGCCGCAGATCAGGAGGGTGGCGGGTGTGGATACCACCGAGGAGAAGGAGGTATCCCTGCGGGTGAAGCAGGGCTCCTGGCTCACAATCCCAATAGATGTTGAGGACCCCGACGGGGAGACACCTATGGTGCACTGGAACGTGCAGGAGGTCCTCTACGGAGCGGTGTGGGGGGAGAACTTCTACGTGGATGACGACGGTAAGCTCCACGTGAAGCCTTCCGATGGGGATGTACCGGGCTTTACCCTGACCCTCACCGTCACTGATGAGGACGGAAGCAGAGATTCAGTAAAGGTCCTGGTAGAGGTTCAAAACGTAAACGATCCGCCCGTCATCGAGCTGCCGGAGATTGTGGAGGCCTATCAGGGGGATACAATACCAATCGTGCCAGTCTTCAGCGATCCCGACCTTGACAGCGGGGATGTACTCACCTTCTCCACAAACGCCATAAAGAAGATTCCCGGGACGGTGAGGGGTAAGAACTACTTCTTCGACACCACAAGCGGCAACCTGACCCTAATAGTCGACAGGGAGGAGATGGTGGGGGAGTGGAACGTGAGCATAACAGTGACGGACCTGGAAGGTCTCTCAAGCACAGCCTATGTAAGATTGATAGTAAGGAACCTGAACGACCCACCATCTGTTGGCTTCATCAACGCCTACAGCCCTGCCTCCAACCTCACCATTCTGGCCACGGCGGAGGGCTTCTCAGACCCCGACGGGGATATCCTCACCTATATATGGGACTTTGGGGACGGTTCCGAGCCGGTGGAGGGTGAGGAGCTCACAAGTGTAGTGCACACCTATCCCCGGGGAGGGAACTACACCATCATCGTTGTGGTATCCGACGGGGAGCTCTCCTCACTGCCGGTGTTGCTTACGATCTTTGTGACCCAGCCCCCTCCGCCCGAGGACGGCGACGGTGACGGCATGAACGATCAGTGGGAGAGAACGTTCTTCCTTGACCCCGAAGACCCCGAGGACGCGAAGGAGGACCCCGACGGCGACGGCCTCACCAATCTAGAGGAGTGGAAGAATGGGACAAACCCCTACGACCCTGACAGCGATGATGATGGTTACAGCGACGGATATGAGGTTCGCCATGGCACGGACCCGACTTCAGCCTCCTCTAGGCCGTTGGAGATATTCCCCGGCACCTCCCTTGTGAACTCCATACTGATATTGATTCTTCTCCTCTCGGCTATTGTGCTCCTCGTCATCCTCTTGAAGGGCTACTCCTTCTACAGGAGGGCCTCGGCCAAGCTCACGGAGGCTGTTCAGCCTCAGGCGGCACCCCCTGAGGTGTACATCGCTCCAGTGGAGGAGACACAGCCAGGATACCCTGAGGAGTACGGGGCTGTGGAGGAAGCTGTTAGCTGGGCGGAGGAGCCGCAGGCCTACGCCGCAGAGGAGGTTTACCCCTCAGCCGGTGAGGAATACACCGCAAGGGGAAGTGGCTGGGAGGGGTATCAGGCCGCCCCACCAGAGGAGGTACCTAGCTCGTACGGGGAGTATCCGCAGGAGGGCTATTACGGCGAGACCTACCAGCAGCAGGCTGAGGTAGGTGAGGAGAAGACTGTGGAGGAGGAGGGCCGGGGCTAGCAGTGAAACTGCTCTGGGAGCCGCCCCTTCACCCGAAATATTTGAGATCCTCTTGGGAGGGTTCCTTGGAGAACTGCTTCTCCACGCTCTTTATCTGCTCGGTTATCTCCTCCACCCTCCGGGCTTTGTCCTCTAGCTCCTCGAAGTTTATCTCAATCTCAAGGTAGGAGGTCAGGACCTTCAGCACCGCCTTGGCCGAGTTGGGGTCCACGAAGTAGCCTGAGGTCTCCCCCATCAGGCAGGCCCCGTATATCCCAAAAAGCTTTCCGATGCCCAGAAGGAGCCCTGAGGCACCCACGATGCCGCTTCCGGGCTCCCCTTCATTAAATATGACGCCCAGCTCCTTAAGCTCGTCTATCATCATGGGGTCTGAGCTGGCGCCCAGGACCCTTGGGGAGTCTACCAGCCTGCCCACGCCGTAGCCGCCGAGCGTGAAGATTCTCTCCACACCAAGCTCCCTAGCTAGTTCGATCATGGACCAGGCGAATCTGTATTGGCTCTGATGTGTAAGCCCCTGATAGTCTCCCACAAGGATGATCAGGTCGTTGTCCTTCTTGGGAAACCTCTTGTAATAGAGGCTGTTCTTCACCTCGCTTATGAGCCCCTTCTCCCCCACGGTGACCTGTGGTGGAAAGTCCACGGAGAAGATCTCACCGAAGAGCTTTGCGTCCACCTGTTCTATAAGGTGCTCCGCGGCCAGTTTTCCAACGTTTCCCACCCCAGGCAGCCCCTCTACGAGTATGGGGCTATTCAACTCGGGCAGTTCATACATCTTGAACTCGAACTCTCTCATTCACTCACCCCCTTTAACCTCTTAAGCTTCTCCCTTCTTCTATATTCTCCCCAGCGATCCTCGGGAGAGAACCTCGGTGGAAAGGTTGAAACGGTAGACTGGTTGCATCTTGGGCAGATGTCTTTCAGGGTGTATATCCTGCACGAGGGACATCTTTTGATTTTAGACCTCATAATCCTACTTCTTTTTTGTATAACACCCCTCCCCGCCCGCCTTCCTGATTGTGCCGATGACGCTCTCCGCTACCTCCTGTATGACGCTTTCTGCGGTTTTGTAATCCGGTGCCCTCACCCTTACGAGGTAGTTGGGGGCGCCCTGGTACTTAATCTCAACGTCTACCCCCTCGGGAGTGTGCTTTTTCCCCGTCTTCTCCCCCTCCTCAAGGGCCCTCTTTATGTATTCGATTCCCCTGGGGTCCTTTATCGAAAGGGTGATGTTGCCAGAGATTACCACGAAGGGAGGGACTACGTTGTCCCTGACGATTTTTAGGAAGGGCTCCACCCACACGCCGCTATATTTCGAGCGTATAACCTCTTCGTTGGCAGATGCCTGCTCCATGGCGGTGTAAAGGGAGCCGAACTCCTCCACCAGGTTCCATCCAAACTCCTCCATTAGGGCATCGCTGGTGGTGTTGAGCTCCTCTGCGAGAAGCTCCATGAGCTTACGCGCCTTCTGCTCGTTCTTCCACTGCTGTATCTTCTCCCGCCTTTGGTGCTCGTTCACCTGCTTCAGGGAGAGCTCGACGTATCTCTTATTGGGGTCCACAGAGAGGACCTTACAGACGACCTTCTGCCCCTCCCTTATGAAATCCCTTATGTATTTCACCCACCCGGAGGACACCTCTGCTATGTGTATGAATCCCTCCACCCCGGGGTACTCATCCAGATTAACAAAGGCACCGAAGTTCTTCACTTTCTTTACGGTCCCTATGACCAGTTCGCCCTCCTCTATCTGTTCCACGGGGCTGACCATTTTATTACCTCATCATCAGGACATGCTCTTCTGATCAAGCACCTCCACAACCTTGCCCTCTATCTTCGCCTTCCCCCCGGTGGGTGTTGCCAAGGTGGAGCCACACACAAGGCAGAGGACCCGGGTTGAAGCCTTTGAGAATATCACCTGCTCGTTTCCGCAGTCTGGACAGGTGACCTTGAGAAAGCGGGACGTTGGCATCGGTACGACATCTCTCTCCTGAAGAGCCATCTTCAGACCTCCACAATCTCAAATCTTTTGGCCCTCTTCCCCTCAACGTTGTGGGATTTCTTGCAGACCTTACAGGTGTACTTCACGTAATACCTCTTTGTAGGCTTCTCCCTCCCCTCCGGTTTGGGCCTAGGGAAACCGCCGTAGCCCGCTGTGACGCGTCTGAATCTCCGCTGACCCCACTTGAGCTCCGAGGCCTTTCTCTTCTTCACTTTCGATATCTCGTGCTCCGTATGCTTCCCGCAATACGGACAGTAGGTCTTCACTGTCTTTGGCACCTTCATCTCCCAACACCACTCCACTTGTTTGTAGCGGGCCCTAATAACACAGCCTATATAAAAACTATTCTTCCTGTCCCTCCTCTGGGAACCTCTCTACCTCCACCGCCTCCCCCCTTTTCTCGGCGCGCCTCAGCAGCTCTGCAAGACTCTCCTCTGCCCTCTCCACCTCCTGAAGGAAGGCCGCCCTTTTCCAACGAAGGGCCTCCCTGAAAACCGCTCTCCCCTGCCACTTCATTCTCTCACTCTCAACAGTCCTGAAACCCTTAAGCTTCATGACCTCTCTGTCGAGTATCATGAGGGCCTCCTGAGGCCTCCCTGGGGGTAAGGGATATCTTAAGGCTCCCTTCAGAGCCCTATCCCTTCTCAGGCGGGTGAGGAAGCTGACGTGCTTCAGATAGAGCTCTGTGAAATCTGCCTCACTTATGTCCACCCCCTTCACGGGCTTACCTTTTCTCAGGCCGTACTCAAGTGCCGCCCGGAGGGAGGGGGAGGGGAGCTCTACTTCCCCGTACACTTCGAGCACCGCGAGATAGACACTGTCGGCGGCTGATAAGGCCTCCCTGCCTACCTTCCGGTGGTTTTCTACAAGATCTTTAAGTCCCTCCAGCTCCTCTGGAGATATGTGGAGAAGCAGGACCTCCGGACGGGCCTCCTCCAAGAGGCGTCTGACCCTCTCCCCCTCCCTAACTAATCCCTTCACGTAGGGTATGAGGAAAAGGTGCTTTTGCTCTCCCCGGTAGATGAACCGTACGGCGGCTCCCCCGGGGTAGCCGCCCTTAGGCGGTATCACCTTCCTCTCCACCTCTTGATCACCACCAGAAGAAGGGCTACTATGAGAACAGCAAGGAGGAGGACCTCTGTCCAGAGGATAAAGTCAACGTTGCTTCTCTTCTTCTCGGGCTCCAGGGGGGAGGGGTCCTTCCCGTCTGGGATACCGTCGCCGTCGGTATCTGGGTCTAGCGGATCAGTTTCACCTTTATCCACCCTTCCGTTGCGGTTTATATCCTCCATCCCGTCCAGAAGGAAGTCTCCGTCGGTGTCGGGGTTTGTAGGGTCTGTAGCCACACCATCGCTGGTATCCACCTCAATACCGTCCGGGAGCCCATCGTCGTCTGTATCGGGGTTGAAGGGGGAGGTGCCCAGCTCCTCCTCCCTGTAGTCGGGGAGTCCGTCCCCGTCACTGTCTAGGGGCATGACCATAACGGTTATGTTGATTACAGCTACACCGGTGTAGAGGGAGCCGTCGTAGGCCCTCACCTCCAGCCTGTGGGGTCCGGGGATGACAGCGGAGAGGTTGTAGGTGAGGTTAAAGCTCCCGTTCCCACACCATTTCAGGGGTATCCACTCCCCCCCGTCAAATCTGATCTCAACGGACCTTGCGGGGTAGGCCCCCTGATACTCCCCCCGCAGAGTGAGGGTGCCAGTCACCACCTCCCCCTCCCCGGGTTCCCAGACAACTAGGAATGGTGGCGGGTGCTCCCGGAATAACTCAACAGTAATCTCTCTTGGGGACCCCTCTTCCAGAGTTAAAGAGGCGGGGATATACCCTGGGGAGCTCAGGACCCCCCTTGCATCTCCCAAGTGGGCCGTCCCACTTATGCTCTCAACCGTTATGTTCAAAGTGACCTGCCGTATCTCACCCTCTGGACCGAAGAAGCTGCGAACCTCCCCCCCCGGGAGGAATAGGTCGAGGGTGAGGTTCTCAACCCTCTGCCCGGTATCAGAGTCTACGGCGGTTATGTTGTACATCCTCGAGTAGGTCACGCGGGACTTGGAGTCCCTGAAGAGAAGAGGCCCTGAAGTCTCGCTCTCTACCACTATCACGGAGGAGTTGAGGTCAAGGGCGAAGGAGAACCTTCCAGCCCCCTCCATGCGGGAAATCCAGCACTGGACGGAGGAGCGTACCATCTCAAGGTATGCGAAGCCCACATCCCTTATGGTGGTATAGGAGACCTCACCGCGGCTCACTGTCATATAAAAGGCGGAGAAGGGGTAGCCCGAGGGGGGGTGGCCTACATTTTCTATTGTGCACAATCTCACCACGAACTCGGTAGCGTTGAGGTCGAATGCGCTCTGCGCCGCTCCCTTAACCACAAGCCCATCTACAAGGAGGCTGCCACCGATGGAGTGTACGGCGTCTTTGAGTGTATCCCTGAGGGTGGAGTTCCTAGCTATGAGCTCGGAGTAAAGAGAGTATATATTGTAAATGGAGGAGTTCATGAAGCACCCTTCAAGTTCCACCTCCGAGCGAGAGAGGAGCAGGTTGTAGGAGGGGTTCTCGGTGAAGCGGGTGTCCTGCATGCTTGCGGTGGTGGTGAAGAGGTATGCGCCGGTGTTCCTGTTTCTCTCAAGTGTGCATCTTTTCAGCTCAAGGGAGGCCCTGGCCGTCTTGATGCCGGTTGAGGTGTTGGTGATTGTGGAGCCCTCCATCTGAAGAGCTGAGTCCTCAAGGTAGACGCCGTAGTAGCCGCCGTCGTGTATCTGCGTTCCGAGAAGGGTTATATTGCTCCCCTCCCTGCCCTCCACCCCCGAGCGCTGAAAATCTGATATTTCGGAGTCCGTAACAGTGAGCCTAGAGGACTCGCAGAAGATGCTTACATCCCCACCAATGATCACTGTATGCTTAAGAACAGATGTATACTGGGGATTGGGGCTATATATATACATCCCGCCCCACGAGAGGAGGGGATTGAAGGGCATCAGGTAGATCTCATCTCCCTCCTCCCCCAGGGCGAGGAGCCTGCCCCTGACGTTCAGATGCGCTGAGGAATCGAACTTCAGCACGTCCCCCGGGCGGAGGGAAAGGGTGTCCGGGAAGGTGACGGTGATGTTCCCCTTCACAAGATAATAGCCCCCAGTCTTCTCCACTGCATCGGGGGCTAGAGTAGCTAGGTCGTCCATGGTGTAGTTCCCCCCGTCCCCCGGGGTCATAACTCCCACTGGAGAGATAGCCTCGCCGGGTGAGAAGTAGACCGGCAAGGCTGCAAGCACGGATATAAGCATTACAAGGGCCATTTTGAGCACGCCGACACCCCCTGAGCTGCCCTCAGGTTGTATGGGTGTGTTTATACTACCCCTCTTATTAATGTTATTACCACACCTGCAGATAGAAGGGTGTAGGCCGGCCCCGGTAACCTTTAAATTGTGTTTTCCTTTTGGTCTACCCCCGGAGGGAAGATAAGATGGACAGGATAGTGGAGTGCGTTCCCAACATAAGCGAGGGCAGAGATTTGGAGAAGATCAGGCGCATAGTCTCCGTGATCGATCAGGTGGAGGGAGTGAAGCTCCTCTCCTACGAGCCTGATGCCGATTACAATAGGACGGTTATAACCTACGTGGGCACCCCCGAAGGGGTTGTTGAGGCGGGACGGAGGCTCCTCAAAGCCGCCTTTGAGGAGATAGACATGACGAAACACAAGGGCGAGCACCCCCGTATGGGGGCGGTGGATGTGTTTCCCTTTGTCCCTGTGAAGGGGGTCACCATGGATGACTGCGTGGCCCTCGCCAGGGAGCTGGGGAAGTGGGCGGGGGAGAGTCTCGGTATTCCCGTTTACTACTACGAGTACGCCGCAACCACCCCCGAGAGGAAGAACCTATCCACCATACGGGCTGGAGAGTATGAGGGGCTTGAGGAGAAGCTTAAGGACCCCCGCTGGAGGCCAGATGAGGGCCCTGCGAAGTTCGTTCCAAGGTTCGGAGGGGTTGTCATAGGAGCCAGGGACTTCCTCATAGCCTACAACGTGAATATTGACATCTCCGATGTCACTCCGGCGAAGAGAATCGCGGAGACCATAAGGGAATCGGGCGTTCTCATCAAGTCGGCGGGGGGCAAGAAAATCATGGGGGATGACGGAAAACCTGTGCGCATCCCGGGGCGTCTTAAGTCTGTCAAGGCCATGGGTGTCACCCTGGAGAAGTATGGGATTACCCAGGTCTCCATGAACCTAACCAACTTCCACGTGACCCCGCCCCACATCGCTTATGAAGCGGTAAAGCTGGAAGCGGAGAAGCTGGGGGTTCAAGTGAAAGGCTCCGAGATCGTGGGGCTGGTGCCGCTTGAGGCCCTCGCAATGGCGGGGAGGTTCTACAGCCGCATGGAGGATCGCGAGCCTCCTGAGGACCCCGACCAGCTCCTTGAGATAGCAGTGGATAAGCTGGGGCTTTCAACGCTGGAGGAGTTCATCCCGGAGAAGAAGGTTATAGAATACATGATTTAAGAGGTGAAGAAGAGATGAGCGAATTTGCAAATCTTAAGGTGAAGGAGTTCCTTCAGAAGGCATCGTCCTCCTCCCCTACCCCTGGGGGGGGTACGGTCTCCGCTATGATGGGGGCCTTGGGGGCATCCCTTCTGAGGATGGTAGCCGAGCTCACCGTGGGCAAGAAGGGTTATGAAGAGGTGTGGGAAGAGATGGGGGGACGCTCGGGAGAGCTCAACGAACTGATGGGAGAGCTTTCCCGTCTTATGGACGAAGACTCGAAGGCCTTCGATGCTGTGATGGAGGCCTTCTCGCTTCCCAAAGAGAGTGAAGAGGAGAAGGCTGCAAGGAGGGAGGCCATACAGAGGGCCTTCAAGCTCGCCACTGAGGTTCCGCTGAAGACCGCCAAGGCGTGCCTTAAGGCCCTCGAACACGCCCCCCACATTGCGGAGAAGGGCAACAAGAATTCCATATCTGACGTCGGAGTCGGAGCTCTGGCATGTATGGGTGGCCTTCGCGGAGCACTGCTTAATGTGAAGATCAACACCCCGTCCATCAAGGATGTGAGCTTCAGGGAGGCCGCCGAGAGGGAGGCGGAGGAGCTTATGAAGAAGGGCGAGGCGCTCTACGAGGAGACAATGGATAGGGTAGAGAGGGTCTTAGAGGGATGAGTATGGTCCAGAATCGCAAGATAAGGAAGCTTACAGCCCAGATCAAGAAGCTGGAGAAAAAGATAGAGAAGTACGAGGAGAAGCTTGAGAGGGCCAAGGAGCTTATGGAGCAGGGGAAGATAACCAAGGCACAATATCAGAAAGCAAAGATGGAGTACTCCGAGAGGATAAGGGGCCTCAGAGGCGCCATCCACCGGAAGGAGAAGGCCCGTCTCTACGCTGAGAGAGAGCTGAAGGAGAAGAGGTAGCACAGGTTCTGAAAAGCTTTTTATACCCACCGTAACTTAAAACGAGTCGTGAGACCTAAAGATGCTCCAGCGGTGGCTTTCATCATCATCCTCGCTATACCCCTTCTCCATCAGCCGGTGGGGGGGGCGGTTCCGAACCTGGCGGAGGAGCCTGGGGGCGTTCTTTACAGAGAGGTTTACTGTGAGGAGAAGGGACTTATGTATTTCGTACCGGAGGAGGAGACCAGGGCCCCCTCCTCCCTTGACATCTCAGTCTACATCCCCGGCACCACTGTAAACTCCACAGGTCTTCCTTCGTGGGGAGTGTATTCTTTGGGGGTTGTGGGGGAGGTAGTGACCTTCCGTACCCAGGCGGTGAACCACGGTGAGGTGCCCGCCTACAACGTCACCGTCACCCTCACGGTATATATATGGAACGGGGCGGGCAGGATAGACGGGGGAAAGGTCGTGTGGAGCCAGAGGAGGGAGACGTACGTTCCCCCGGGGGACGGGTCTCTTTCCGAGCCCGTGTTCTTCAATTGGACACCACATCTCTCCGGACCCTATATCGTCAACATCACTTTCGAGCTTAAGGGAGACAGCCGCCCCAGGGATAACAGCGCCTATTACATCGGGGCGGTCTATGAGGTTGGGGGTAAAAGAAGGTATTCGGGGGTGTGGATAGACCGCTGGATCGACTCCCTCGAGGGGGAGACAGAGATCACCTCCCTTCCCTCCGAGAGCTGGAAGAGGGTCCCGATGCCTTCCTTCCCCATCACCGAAGAGTACTCACCCCCCACAGTCCTCTACTGCGGGAGCCTTACCAACCTCTCGTCTAACTACGACTCAGCACCTCGCAGAATTCTCCTTCCCCCCTTCGACTTAAGAGAGCTTCCGGATGACTACTTCGACCCACTGTTTCTTATGAACCGCCCCCAGGCATACCTAGCCTATAAGTTTCTGGGGGAGGTAGGGGCGGGCGGGAGGCTTGTCAACCTGATTTCCGTGGATGGGGGGCTCTTTGAACCTCTCCTGGACCCGTTGGGGAACCCCGTTGTAATAGATGTGAACACCTCCTCGGGGGGGACGTACAGATGGCTCTATCCCACCCATCTGGATATATTCGGCAACTCCTTCTACCCGGGGATAGACTTGAGCAGATATGCTGGGCACTGGGTGAGGGTGGCCATAGAATACCAGCCTGGGCCTGAGGAGAACGGCAGTGAGATGGGCTACTTTCTGGACGATTTCATCCTCTTTATGAGGGAGAGCTATGAAAGCTTCTCATTCCAGGTGAGCCCAGAGGAGCCCCGGGAGCTCCGCCTCAACCCCGGGGAGAGCGCTGAGCTCTTCTTCACTGTCCACTTCAAAAGGGTAAAAGAGCCCCTGCCTCTTAAGGTGAGCTCAAGCTGTGACTGCCGGGAGATTGAGGTGAGGATAGAACCCGAGGTGATAAGAGACCCGGCGGAAGGAGAGAGCATAGAAGTGACAGTGACCTTCAGAGCCCGCAACGGAGCCCCCCCGGGGGATCATTCTGTGGAGATATCCTTCGCCGGGGGAGGCAGGGTTCTCGAGAGGTGGGTTAACCTGACCGTGCCCCTGCTGGAGCGTATATCCTCTACCGGCGGCGGCGCTATCAGGGCGCCGCCAGAGGGTGAGTTTAACCTCACCGCCGAGGTGGTAAACCAGGGTAACGTTCCGGTGAGCCTGAGGACAACCCTCTACATGCCCGAGGGCTTCTCCGCCGCCTACGGCAGGGAGCTCTCCCTCCCTGTGGGGGAGAGCAAGTCACTAAAGGCGAGGGTCTCCTACGTCACAATGCCCCCGGGGAATTATTCTCTTCTCTGGCTGTTCTACCCCTCCGACATCGAAGGGGTGGAGCGGTTTAAGGCCCAGGAGGCTCTAGACCTTCTCAACGAGAGCGGCCGCTCCTATGGCGCTGTGGAATACAGGGTCTGTGTGGGCAGGGCCCGAGCTCTATATCTGAAATTGCTGGTGCCCTCCATGTTGGTCAGGTACGGAGGCGAACCTATACCTGTGAAGGTCCCTTTCATCCTGGCCAACAGGGGTAACGCCTTTGAGAACCTCACCCTTGAACTGAGGTCGGAGGACTTCCCTCCATCTCATCTCAACTTCACCCCGAAAAGAGTCTCAGTCCCCCCCGAGGGCATTGCGGAGGGGGAAGTGGAATTTCGGATAAACGGCACACTCCTTCACGGCACCTATTTAATGAACCTCTACGCCACAGGAGTGGGAGGCGAAGTCCTCGAAGAAGAAAGGTTCGAGCTTACAGTTCACAACCTCAAGCTCTCCTCAGCCCTCTACAGCTCTCAAGGGGTAAGCGTAGGCATAATACCTGGAGAGATTATAAGGGGGAGAGACTCCCTTCTGGTGGTTAATGCGACCCGCTCCTACCCGATAGAGACAGAGGAGGTCACCTTCTGCCTGAAGGTCACCCTAGGAGGGGCTCCTTACGCGGAGAGGACGTGGATGTTGAGCAGTGCGAACTCAACGCTTCTCAAATGGCTTATAACCTTCAGAGAAGCGGGAGAGGTTACAATATCTCTCAACGTGACGTGGAGGGTCTACGGGGAGGTCTTCCATTTCACCGCCCCTCCCTTTAACGCAATCGTTCACAGGATTAATGTGAAGGTAGAGGACATCTTCCTTTTCAACGAGGAGGGAGAGGCGATCCCCTTGGAGGGGAACATAAAAGAGGGACGGTACGCGCTGGGTGCCCGTATAATAAACACGGGAGACAGCGAGGTGAAGGGCTTTAAGGTACTCTTCACTATCGAATACTTGGGGATACGGCACAACTACACGGCGAACGTGACCCTGCTAAGACCGGGGGATAGCAGGCTGGTGACTGTCGGTGAGGTGGAGATAAGAAAGAGAGGGGAGGAGAAGGTCCGGATATTTGTACAGGTAGACCCCGACGCAGTCCTCTACGAGGAGGACCTGAAGGACAATACGATGCAGAGAAGGGTAGGTGTGGTTGAGGCGAAGGAACCCTCCACCGTTCAGACCACAAGATATGCTTATTTCACCCTTGTGATAATCATAGTGGTTCTGATGGTGGCGATAACGCTGAGGATGGTTCGGAGGGTAATGCAGACTTAGCGGCCAATACATCAAAAAAGTTTTAATAAAGAAGTCTCTTTTCCCCCTCCCTAATTTAAATGAGGTGTGACGATGGCCCGTGGGCTGTATACGGCGAGAAAGCTGAAAAAGGACCACCAGAGGTTCAGGTGGAGCGATGAGAGATACAAAAGGAGGGTACTTCATCTCAAGGAGAAGACGGACCCCCTCCAGGGGTCACCCCAGGCGAGGGGTATAGTACTTGAGAAGGTGGGTATTGAAGCCAAACAGCCCAACTCCGCCATAAGGAAGTGCGTGAAGGTTCAGCTGATAAAGAACGGGCGACAGGTCACCGCCTTCGCCCCCGGGAATCACGCCATAAACTTTATCGATGAGCACGATGAGGTTCTGATAGAAGGCATAGGCGGCAGAAAAGGGAGGTCCAAGGGCGACATCCCCGGGGTGAGGTACAAGGTGATAAAGGTCAACAACGTCTCTCTCATTGAACTGGTGAGGGGAAGGAAGGAGAAGCCCGTACGCTAAAGAGGTGATTTTGCTTGTCAGTTATGGAGGATAAGGAGGCGGAAGAGAAGAAGACTTCTGCAACTGAGGAGAAGGCCCGGGAGGCTCCCCCGGAGGAGGCTGAGAAGGCACCGAAGGAGTCTGTGGAGGAGCCCAAAGGTGGGAAGGCAAAGAAAAAGGAGGAGAAAAAGACCAGAGGTACTCGAAAGAGCACTGCGGGCAAGGGCACCTCCCGGAAGAAGAAAGAGACCGAGGTGGCCGAGGAGGCCAAAGTTGAGGCGGCGGCCTTGCCGAAGGAGGGAGAGAAGGAGGGTGAGGAGCCTCAGCCGGAGGAGAAGAAAGAGACAAAGACTAAGAGAGGAAGGGGCAGGAAGAAGGCTGAGAAGACTACTAAGGAGGCCCCTGAGAAGGTCGCAGAGGAGCCTGGGGAGGAGAAGGCAGAGAAGAAGGCACCCGTTGAGAAGCCTGAGGAGGCTTCTGAGAAGAAGGAAAAGGTTGCGAAGAAGCCGAAGGAGGAGGAGAAGCCCGAGGCGAAGAAAAAGGCCAGGGGAAAGAGGAAGCCCAAGGAGGAGAAGGTCGAAGAGGCCGAGAGGCCTAAAGAAGACCTCAAAGCGGCCCCGCCGGTGATAGAGGAACCCGGCATAAAGATCCCCAAGGAGTTTTACATGGTCTTTGGCAAATATCCCATAGATGGGGTGGTTGTGCGGGATGCCGGACTTGCTAAATATATAATTCTCAAACCCGCACTTGTTCACCACACCCACGGAAGACATGCCAACAGAGCGTTTCAGAAGGCCAACCTCACAATTGTAGAGCGTCTCATAAACAACATGATGAGGACGGAAAAATACACAGGTAAGAAGAGCAAGGCCTATAAGGTGGTGAGGGAGACCTTTGAAATAATAGAGAAAAGGACGAAAAAGAACCCCTTGCAGGTGCTGGCAGATGCACTGGTTAACAGCGCCCCCCGGGAGGAGGTGACCCGTCTGAAGTTCGGCGGGATCTCCGTTCCCAAAGCTGTGGACGTCTCCCCTTCAAGGAGGCTCGACATAGCCCTGAGGAACATCTGCAAAGGGGCCGTTAAGATGACGTTCAAGAACAGAAAGCCCGTGGCTGAATGTCTGGCTACGGAGATCATACTGGCATCTCAGGAGGATGTGAACAGCTACGCCATCTCCAAGAAGGAGGAGGTGGAGAGGATAGCTGCATCCGCACGCTGATGATTCTTTTAGGGACAGGTGTGTTGAAATGGGTAGGAAAGAGGAGAACATAAAGAAGGCCCGGAAGATAATGTGGAGTCCAGAGCTTATAAGAAACATAGGCACTGCAGCGCACATTGACCACGGAAAGACCACCTTAAGCGACAACTTAATAGCAGGAGCAGGGATGATGTCTGAGGAGCTGGCAGGAAAACAGCTTCTTCTAGACTACGACGAGCAGGAGCAGGCAAGGGGTATAACCATAAACTCCGCCAACGCATCCATGGTGCACGAGTTCGGAGGGAGGGAGTACCTCATTAACCTTATAGACACCCCCGGGCACGTTGATTTCGGCGGGGATGTCACCAGGGCGATGAGGGCGGTGGATGGGGTCGTAATTGTGGTCTGTGCTGTTGAGGGTGTCATGCCCCAGACGGAGACGGTCATCAGGCAGGCCCTGAGGGAGAGGGTGAAACCTGTTCTTTTCATAAACAAGGTGGATCGCCTCATAAACGAGCTGAAGGTGACCCCTGAGGAGATGCAGAACAGGTTTGGAAAGATAATCATGAAGGTCAACGAGCTCATCTATAAGATGGCCGAGCCACAGTTCAAAAAGGAGTGGAGGGTGAAACCGGAGGACGGCTCCGTTGCTTTCGGATCAGCATATCAGAACTGGGCCATATCGGTTCCCTTCATGCAGAAGAGCGGAATAACCTTCAGGGATGTATATCAGCATCTTGCCGAGGGAAAGGACAGGGAGCTTGCGAAGAAGGCCCCTCTGCACCAGGTCCTGCTGGACATGGTCATTAAACACCTTCCCGATCCAATTGAGGCCCAGAAGATAAGGATACCCAAGATATGGCATGGGGATGTGGAATCCGATGTCGGGAAAGCCATGATCAGATGCTCTCCCGACTCAGAGCCCGTTTTCATGGTGACCAAGATATTGATAGACCCTCACGCCGGGGAGGTGGCTGCAGGAAGGATATTCGCAGGGACTCTGAAGAAGGGCCAAGAGGTTTATGTCATCGGACAGCCCGGAAAGAGCAGGGTACAGCAGGTGGCAGTCTACGTGGGTCCCGATAGGATACCCGTGGAGGAGGCCCCGGCAGGAAATATAGTGGCCGTAACCGGAGTTAAGAACGCTATATCCGGCTCCACCATATCCACCAAACAGGACCTCACGCCCTTTGAGAAGATAAAGCACATCTCCGAGCCTGTGGTCACAGTTGCCATTGAAGCTGTGCACATGAAGGACCTCCCCAAGCTGGTTGACGTCCTAAGGACCGTCGCCAAGGCTGACCCCTCCTTAAGGGTTGAGATCAACCAGGAGACTGGGGAGCACCTCCTCTCAGGCATGGGAGAGCTCCATCTGGAGGTGACCCAGTACAGGATAGTGAACGAGTACGGGGTTGAGATAAAGGCCTCTGAACCCATTGTTGTATATAGGGAATCGGTGGAGGGGAAGAGCCCTTCCTCCTTTGAGGGGAAGTCCCCTAACAAACACAACCGCTTCTACATCGAGGTGGAACCCCTTCCTGAGGAGATAGTGAAGGCCATTTTAGAAGGGGAGATACCTTCAGATGAGAAGATTAAGGACCCAAAGGGTCTGGCAAAAAAACTTCAGGACCTCGGAATGGACAAGGACGAAGCAAAGAACATCTACGACATCCACGGGACCAACATCTTCATCAACGCCACCAAAGGGATCCAGTATCTACACGAGACCAAGGAGCTCCTCATAGAGGCCTTCCGCGAGGCCATGGACAGGGGCCCCAGGGCCTGGGAGCCTGTGATGGGGGTGAAGGTGCGCCTTGTGGACGCGAAGCTCCATGAGGACTCCATCCACAGAGGGCCAGCACAGGTCATACCCGCCGGGCGCTCTGCCATCTACGGCGCCATGGTCACCGCCGGAACGATCCTCCTAGAGCCCAAGCTGAAGCTCTTCATCAACGTACCCCAGGACCTTCTGGGGAACGTCACCAGGGAGCTGAATCAGAGGCGCTGCACCATCCTGGACATAGAGCAGGAGGAGGACACTGTAAACATCACGGCCAAGGCCCCTGTGGCAGAGATGTTTGGCTTCGCCGGGTCCATACGGTCGGCCACGCAGGGAAGGGCACTCTGGAGCACGGAATTCATGGGGTTTGAGAAGCTTCCCAAGGAGCTTCTTGAGAAGGTGACAAGGGAGATCAGAACCCGCAAGGGTCTCAAACCTGAACCCCCCGGTGCTGACTACTACGCGTCCACATGATGGTCTCCGGAAACAGTTATATATGAAAATTTATTAAGGATGTGAGGTATCACTACTAACTTGGAGGTTGAAATAATGCCAGCGGATAAACCACACATGAACCTTGTGTTCATCGGGCATGTGGATCACGGCAAGTCCACGCTAGTGGGGCGACTGCTCTACGAGGCCGGAGCCATAGATCCACACCTGATCGAAAAGTACAGGCAGGAAGCGGAGGCCAAGGGTAAGGGCACCTTTGAGTTTGCCTGGGTGATGGACAGGGAGAAAGAGGAAAGAGAGAGGGGTCTGACAATCGACGTGGCCCACAGAAGGTTTGACACGGACAAATACTACTTCACCATCATAGATGCTCCCGGTCATAGAGACTTCGTCAAGAACATGATCACGGGAACCTCTCAGGCGGATGCTGCAGTGCTTGTGGTGGCTGCTCCAGAGGGGGTGATGGCCCAGACGAAGGAGCATGTCTTCCTGGCTAGGACCCTGGGCATCCAGCAGCTCATAGTGGCCATCAACAAGATGGATGCCACAAAGCCCCCCTACGACGAGAAGCGCTTCAACGAGGTGAAGGAGCAGGTCACCCAGCTCCTGAAGCTCATAGGCTGGGACCTGAATAAGGTCAAGATCCTTCCCGTCTCCGCCTATATGGGTGACAATGTGATGAAGCCCTCCTCCAACCTCGGCTGGTGGAAGGGGGAGGCCCTCATAGATGCTCTCAACAGTCTGGAGGTGCCTCCCAAGCCCATAGATCTCCCCTTGAGGATACCTGTGCAGGATGTCTATTCCATAACTGGAATAGGCACTGTTCCTGTGGGTAGGGTCGAGACCGGAGTGCTGAAGGTGGGTGATAGGGTGGTATTCAATCCCCCGGGGGTCTCTGGGGAGGTAAAGTCCATTGAGATGCACCATGAGCCCATGCAGAAGGCGGAGCCGGGCGACAACATAGGCTTCAACGTCAGAGGCGTCGGGAAGAAGGACATCCGCCGTGGGGATGTGGCGGGTCATCCGGACAACCCGCCAACAGTGGCGAGGACCTTTACCGGGAGGATCGTGGTCCTGCAGCACCCCAGCGTTATAACTGCGGGCTACACACCGGTCTTCCACTGCCATACCGCCCAGGTGGCCTGCAGGTTCGAGGAGCTCCTGCAGAAGCTAGACCCCCGCACCGGCCAGGTGAAGGAGGAGAATCCCAACTTCATAAAGACCGGGGAGATCGCCGTTGTGAAACTGAGGCCCACCAGGCCCATGGTGATCGAGAGAGTGCAGGACATCCCGCAGCTGGGCCGCTTCGCTATCCGTGATATGGGTGTTACAGTGGCTGCGGGGATGTGCCTGGACGTGGAGAAGAGGTAATCTGGAAGGGCAGGCGAGGGGAATGGCAGGCAAAGCGAAGATCACACTGACAGGTACCAATCCTAAGACCCTGGATAATGTCTGCAGCCAGATAAAGGATATCTCAAAGAGAACTGGGGTTGACATGAGCGGTCCCATTCCCCTGCCTACCAAACGGCTTGTGGTCCCTGTCAGAAAAAGTCCTGACGGGGAAGGCTCCGAGACCTGGGACCGGTGGGAGATGAGGGTTCACAAGCGCCTTATATACCTAGATGCGGATGAAAGGGCCCTGAGGCACCTGATGAAAATAAAGGTTCCGGATGGGGTCAACGTGGAGATAATGCTGAGGAGCTGAAGATCCTTTCAGGTCTTCGGCCCCTCCGACCACTCCCCCAGGGTGAGGGTAGGAAGGGAAAATTTTATTTTCTCTTTTGATGTAAGAGAAAATGCGCTGAGGTAGCTTAGCCAGGCCTAAAGCGCCGGCCTTGAGAGCCGGTGGCGCCTTGGGCGCCGCGGGAGTTCAAATCTCCCCCTCAGCGCCATTTCATTGGCAGGCATCGAAGGAATTTCCACCTTTTTCTTCTCCTCTGGTCTCATTCTTTCACCTCCTTTCCATTTATAAAGGCAAATCCTTTAGCGGATGGAATTGACCCCCCCTCTGCCTCCCAGGACCCGAAAAATGTCTCTTTCTCAACTTCATTGAGAAGTTCCCCCTGCTCCAGCATCTCAAGATAAACCTGGGTCGTTTTCAAACTCTCATGTCCCAGCAGATTCATTATCGTCTTGAGAGAGACCCCTGAGCGGGACCACTTGACCGCCCTCCAGTGCCTAGCTAGATGAGCGTGGAATGGAACTCCAGCTCTCTTTCCGATCTCTGACATGACATTTCTTGCGAGGTTGTATGATATCCTGCCCCGGGACCTCAGCGAGGAGGTAGTAATGCTCATCATCGCCCTGAGATGGGGGGAAGAGATACACTGTAGCCAACTTTGTAAAGAGGCAATACGTGAGTGAGTTTGAGAAACGCTAGATAAGTAGTTTCGTCTCCACTTCACCCAAACCAAAATCAATAAATATCGGAGGACAGTTAAGAGATGTGGGAGTGGGCATGACAGGTGAAAAAATGCTCCTGAAGGACTTCGACGTTTCTGAGGAGGAGATACTTAGACTTCTCGACTCTACAGAGGAGGATAAAAAGTGGATACGTGAGAATTATGATAGCCTAAGAAAAAAGTATGCGGGACAGTTCATCCTGGTCAGAAACAAGAAGGTCATGTGCGCCTCCAGCGACCTCAGCGATCTACTTCCACTTCTGGATGAGGACCCATCTATAGTCTGTGAGTACATCCTCCCGGAGGACATGGTCATCCTTCTCTAAGCACGTAGGGGTAATATGAGAATCCCATTATCGCTCCGGGAGGTAAAAACCAAATCTGGTGATGAAGTAATTATGACAGAGCTACCGGCGTTCTACTTTGTAGAAGACCCACTCTTAAAAGGCGAAGCATCACTTTTATGATAGATACTGGGGCAACAATGCCATTAATACTTACAGAGCAGGATGCAGAACTTCTAGGGGTGCCTTTCTCTTCTTCCCATGTACGCCGTGTAGAGGCAGACAAAGCACCAACAGCATGGTCCGGGACCCTTGAGACCTATGAAATCTCCCGGGTGGTTCTTCTCACTAAAACTCTGGATGATGATGGAAAACCCCGACTGGGTAGGTTTGAACTACCAAAAGTTCACATTGTAAAGAACACACCCCCTGGTCTCCCCAGCGCCATTGGGGTAGGTTTCCTCCTCCTTTTCCAACTTCGATTTGTTTTCTCACCTATTGAAGGAAAAGCATTCTTTGAGGGTATCTCCAGTCAAGGGAGCAATCCCTCCAGATAACAATAAACATATCTCATCAATTCCCTTTATAAGTATCTGCCTCACCCTCCGGATCTGTCACTCCCTTTTAAATACCAAAAATGTGATTTCAAGATGATGAGTCGGTGGAACTCTTTTATGGATATTATCACAATTGGGTGGCTTGCTGTATTTTTTTATCGGTTTGATATATGAGAATTATAGCTCTATATGTAACAATATAAACTTAGCTCTTCTTCCCTTATTCATTGTTGATCTAGTGGTTAGATACCTAAAGGTACGCAATCTCAAAAGGTTCTTAACTCATCACTGGATTGACATACTTATCGCGATCCCTTATTTTAGGTTTATACGGCTGTTTAGATTCTTACGTCTTCTTAAGCTGACCAGGGTAACCAAAACGGGGGGAGCGGGGGGCAAACTAGAGAGAACGAGAAAATTCTTTCAGGCTTACCGCAAGCTCAGGAGGATTATAAAAAGTAAAAATAAACGGTCTTGAACAATTTAGGATAACAGCTCCTCCTTAAGCTCGTTGACCAGGTTTAAGGCGACACCCCGGTCTAACCACAACGCTAAATGTCTTATCATCTCTGGTGTACCCCCCCTACAGTATATGAACCTTAACACCCCACCCCCCTCCACCACCCAGCGTGATCGTGTACTCATCTCCTATCTTGGATAGCGTGATACTCTCTAAGATCGCCTCACTCTTTAAATCGGTCAACTTCAGCCTTCCGTCCTGTGTCTCATCCCTCAGATATATTGAGACTCTCTCATGCTTCATAGATATCACCAACCGTCTGCCACTCACTCGGCATAAAAAAGGATAAGCGTGGGGGAAAGGTTTCCAAATGTTTCCCCCTACGCAGAGTAATGGTTAATCTACAGCCACAAACTCATGGCATAAAATCCAACTTTCAACAATGGCCAAAAGAGTTGTTGAGGGCTTAACTCCATGTGTAATGTTAAGGTGACGGTTAAACGGGCCTGAATCATACACAGGCCACAAACATCAAGCGGATAAAGGGGGCCACCCCCATCTTAAGGACTCATGCCCATAAGGGCATGATACCAGAGGTGTTTTTGTTATTTTCAATTTAACACCTCCAATCTATCTACCATCCCATTCTATATGTAGGTTTCTACCGTTTAGCCGGCTTCTCGCCTGTCAGAGGATTTTACGGCATTTCTATCCCTCCAGCTCCCCTCAAAAAATTCAAACTTTGTCTGAAGCTCTACCCAGTTTTTCAAACTCCTTTTTATGACCTCATGATCCTCTCTCAATCCTTTAGTAGATAATGTCTTCAGGCTGATCCCATAATACACTCGATCGTTAACATCTCGATGGTCTCCCCTACCCCCCGGGGAGCTATAGGCCAGTGCCTGGATCCTGTCTCCCACGTAGATCTTCTTCACCAGTTCGCCTTCCCCTGCCCTCCAGACATCAACGTAACAGGCATCCTCAGTGAAAATGTATCTATCCTCTGCGGCCCCTCCATCTTCCCTATGATGAAGACATTCGTAGACGTGAGATAATAGGAGATGAGGGGATAAATAAATAGAAGGGCGAAGGCCCCGAAGCAGATAATCTGCCCTCTTCTCCACCTTCCCATAGAAAAAGAAAATCTCCGTGGGTAAAAAACCTTTTCTTCTTCCCCCGGGATGTTTATTAGGCCCTGCGGCAAATCGTTAATAATGGGGAATCTATACCTACCCCGGGGTCGAAATGGCTTACGATTACGTGGCCTATCACGAGGTGGACCTTGAGGGCAAGAAGGTCCTCATGAGGGTTGACATAAACTCTCCTATAAACCCTCAGACCGGCGAGCTCCTGGGATTCAAGAGGATAAAGGAACACTCAAAGAGCATAAAGGTGCTCTCAGACTCGGCGGTGGTTCTTATCGCTCACCAGTCCCGCCCGGGGAAGAAGGATTTCACCTCTTTAAGACCTCACGCGGAGGCTCTCTCCTCCTTTCTGGATAGAGAAGTGAGGTTTTCCGATGAGCTCTTCAGCACCTCTGCGAAGCGCAGGATCGAGGAGCTCAGCCCCGGGGAGGTGCTTCTTCTGGAGAACGTGAGGTTCTACTCGGAGGAGGTAGCGCTGAAAAACTTCGACTTCAAAGCGTTTTCTCAGACGCACATCGTGAGGGAACTCTCCCCCCTCTTCGATTACTTCGTGTGCGACGCCTTCTCAGCGGCTCATCGCTCCCAGCCCACCCTGACAGGCTTTCCCTTGGTTCTCCCTTCCCTAGCTGGCCCCCTTCTGGACAAAGAGGTCAGCGTCCTCACAAAGGCCACTGAGGACCCCAAGAAACCCCTGGTGGCCCTGCTTGGGGGGATAAAGATCGAGGATTCCATGAAGGTGGCTAAGAACCTGCTTGAGGGAGGGGCGGTGGATCACGTCCTTGCGGTGGGGGTAGTAGGCAACCTCTTCGTATGGGCCTCCGGAAGGAAACTGGGGAGGCCGAGCGAGGATGTCATAAAGAAGGAGGTTCCCGAATACAAAAAGCTGCTTGGAGTGGCCCGGGACCTCCTGAAGAGGTACCCGGATAAGATTGAATACCCCACGGATTTCGCCGCTGATGCGAAAGGGGAAAGGGTGAGGGTTGGCATAGATGACCTCCCATCCCGCTATCCTCTCTATGATATTGAGGTGGACACCATAGCCCACTTCAGCAACATTCTCAAAGAGGCTGGCACAATCATAGCGAATGGCCCCGCTGGGGTATTTGAGCTTCCGGAGTTCGCTATGGGAACCCACGAGCTCTACAGAGCGGTGAACTCTTCCAGAGCATTTAAGGTCGTGGGCGGAGGGGAGACCAATGCGGTGATTGAGGCTCTCTCCCTGACAAGAATAGACCATGTGAGCACCGGAGGGGGAGCGCTTGTCTCCTTCCTTGGGGGCGAGCCCATGCCTGTGCTCGATGCTCTCCAAGAATCCAAAAAGCTTTTTTTCCCCGCCTCCATCCCCCCGGAGTGACACTTAGGTTGCCACCGTAGCTCAGCTGGAGGAGCGGCTGACTCGTAATCAGCAGGTCGGGGGTTCGAATCCCCCCGGTGGCTCCATTATGTGTATAAAATTTTAAGGGAGAAAATATATAAATTACAATAAACATTATCCGACTGTGGTTATTATGAACTGCCCATTTGGAAAAGTTGTATATGGAAGTTCTATAATCATCATGTTAATTATTTCTGGTTGTTTAAATGATTCTTCGGATACCGCGGAGAAGGTGAAACTAGAGGGTGGAGATCAGGATGGATACATTCAGATATTAGCAGACCTCCTTCCGAACATAACAGCGGGGATGATAATTGCTGATGGTGAGGGGGCATGGGTGGGGGTTGGTATGGGTGGCCAGAACAAATTGATAATGAGGAGCCTTTTCAGGTTTAACATGGCTCAGTATGAGCGGGGAAGTGTGGAATTCTACTTTAAGGTTAGGGATTTGGTTGGCTCCCCCGGAAAAATAGATGTTTATATCGTTCCTGATCTTGGGAGTCTCTCTACAACATCTGGAGATCCAATTGACCTGAAAGCGGAGTGGTCAAGTTTGAACAATGGAACACGCATTAAAACAGTCTATGTACAGACCGCCTCCTCGGGCTCTGCCAACCCTGTAGGAACACCCGATGACGTCATATACGCTCAGCTTGGGAGGTGGTTTTCTATAACCCTATCGGAGGAGGACGTAACGGGGGGAATAAGTGGAGGCCACCTGTCTATAATGTTCAGAGCTAGGGACGAGAACATGGATGGAGGCAACGCAGTGGTTATATCCACATATGAATCCGGAGATATCCCTTACTACATTTCTCACTGATGATATGGCCACATTACTAGCATTCTTTGACGAGAGGATTTCAACAATGGTTCTATTCTTTGATACTTTTACAAAAAAATTAATTAATGAAGAGAGAACTATAATAAACGTAAACCGAAGGGAAGCAGCACACCTCTTTGAGGGACTTTACACCCCAGTCTCTCCTACTTTGGAGGCTTCCCTTCGGTCCCGCTGTTTTTACCACCCGGGGCCTGCCCACCCCGGGACACCAAGCCCCCAGCTCACCTCATTTTTATTTTATCAAGCACGGGGGGAAGGAGTGCCTTTACCTTCTGATAGAACCAGATGAACTTCTCTGCCTCATCTCGTATCGCTTCCTCAATCTCTGCATACCTCCTCTCCTCGTACAGCTGGGGTATACGTTCCCCGGGGCACTTAAGTTCAGCCACAAGCTCCAGGTTTGCACCCTTGAAACTCCCTTTGTTCAGTATCACAAGAACAGGTTTCAGATCAAGGTAGGGCTTCTTTCCGAAGAGCCAGTTGGCTGATATCTTCTTCTGCAGCTGAAGCCATGCCCTCTCCCTTAGGAAGGCAAAGATGAAGGGTATGTTGAATCCTATCGGAACGAAATCAAAATCTCCCCCTCCTATGAAAGTGTCAAGGAAGCTCCTTAGCACTCCCTCCTCTCCTATCTCCCACTCTTTCAATATCACAAGCTCCCCCTCGATTCTCCCTGATATTGCCCCCAGCCTCTGATACTGAACGGTTATGATCTTGTCTCTGCGCGGGTCCAGCCCAGTGGTCTCTATGTCAAGGTAGTACTCCGCCATACTTTCATACCCTCTTCCACTCATAATATGGTTTCACATTGAAATATATCCCTACCCTCTCAGCATCCCTTCTCGATGGTGTGGTACCCTCCATCTTCTTCGCGCAAACAAAACAGGCCTTCACCTCATCCCCCATTCCAACGTTCATTGAGTGTATTCTCATGGGGTAGGCGTGCTTTGAGCATATAGATGCGGAGCAGAAAAAACACTCCTCCTCCGCCTCCTTGCCGCATTCAAGGCACCTTCCATGCTGGGCAGGAGTTGCGGTGGCGGCTCTATCTGGCTTTTTTGAGCTCTCTTCTCTCCAGCCCTCAAGCTCCCTCATCATTGCATCATACTCTGCTCCGCAGGAGGGGCAGAGACTCTCGCCCGCCCTTAAACGGCCACCGCAGACAGGACAGAAAGTCATCTCACTCCCTCTTCTTCAAAGAGGACTTCAGCTGTTTGAGTTGCTTCTCCACCTTCTCCAATCTCTGAATGATCTCTTTCTGGTTCCTAAGCACGCTGCGGAGCATCTCCACAGTGTCCTCCATTTCCGCCATTTTCTCTATCTCATCCAGTATCCCCAACGCCACACCTCCTTATTTGACCAGTTTCCCCTTAGCCCCACAGTTGGGGCATATGACCGTTATGGGTCTCTCGGTGGTAGTGATGGGTATAGGTCCGCCACAGTGCGGGCACTTTATGGTCTTGTAGATGACGGGTTTCGCCTCAGCTTCTTTCTCTTCGGCCTCTGGAATCTCCACCTCCTCCTCCATCTCCACCTCTTGAGCCTCCTCCACCTCAATGGCCATCTCTTCCATCTCTTCGATCTCCACCTCTTCCTCCGCTTCCTCTTCTAGAGCCTCTTCTCGTTCCTCAAACTCCTCTTCAGTCACCTCCACGGGGACCTCCCCCAGCTCCTCTTTCTCCTCCCCCTCCTCCATGAGCTCCATCTCCTCCTCTTCCGGGGCCTCCTCTTCGACCTCTACCTCTTCCCGGGGGATCTCTTTCTCCATGTAGCTTTCCATGGTCTCCTGGACCTTCTCCAGAAGCTCCCAAGCGTCCTTATTCTTGGCGTCCATCTGAAGCACTCTTCTCAAATCCCGCTGTGCCTCCTTGAGGTTTCCTAGGGCGAAGTGAATCCTTCCTCTCTCAAGATAACCGTGCAAGGTGCTGGGACTGGATTCAATAGCCTGGTTTATACAGGCCAGGGCTTTCTCTATATTGCCCCTCTCCTTATGGGTCTGGGCCATAAGGAGCCAAGAGGTGAAATGCTCCGGATCGTGTTCGACAGCCTCTTCCAGGCAGTCCAGAGCATCCTCTATCCTCCCAAGGCGGATGAAGGTACGAGCCTTCCAGTACCAGGCAAGGCTGTTCTCGGGGTAGAGGTCAAGGCTTTTCTGGAAGAACTCCAAGGCTTCCTCCAGGGCACCTTCAGTGTAGAGAAGAACCCCTTTGTAGAGGGGTGCGTAGGGGTTCTCCGGGTCCTTTTCCATAACATCGTTTAGGATGTTGTGCTTTATCTTCGGGTCAACGTCGCCAAGCCTGAGGTAGCGGAAGCGGAAGTACTCCCAGGATTCAAGCTTTTTGAAATAGCTCCTGTCAAGGTGAAGGTCCATAGTCAGTTGATCTAAAAGCCCCCTCTCATCCAGACTGACCTTTCCGTCGGTCAACGCCTTCCTGAGGAGTCTGATGTATGAGTTTATGGCCTTTCTCTCCTCATCCTCTTCAATCATTCCCTCACGCTCCTTTTACGAAGGGAGGAGGGACCTTCAGTACGGTCTCACCCTTCTGGGCGGTTGCTGGGGCTGGGTGTACTGGGCCCTTCTCGCTGCAGACCTCCTGTAGCTTCTAGCCAGCTCCGGAAGTATCCACCCGGCAAGGCCCAGCAGTATAAAGGCCACACCTGTGGTCTGAAGCAGTTCCAAATTTCTCACTGTTGAGGACAGTGAGGAGGCGATCAGAACAATTGGCCCCATTATAAGCAGAACCATAGGGATTCTATATGACTTGACAAGCACCTTTACCACTTTGATACCCCCTTGTAGGCAAATAAAGCCCGAAGCTCTATATAAAACATTTCCTTGAACCCGGGGCACTTAGAGTATCATCATGAATACTATGAGAACGGCCAGCACCATGAACACCGAAAGTTTCAGCCCGTGGGTTATGCTCCCTCTGCTCATAATCCCTGCCACGATGCCGTCGCCAATGGCTTGTATGAAACCCGCGAAGAGGAAAAGGAGTCTTATCTTCTCAAAATCAACGTTCTGGGGGTTGAAGGTTGTGGTCATGCCAGCACCCATCCCGCCCTCTTTAGAGTAGCTCTCGGCCAAATCCTGCATGGGTGGCACGAACTGCTTGAAGATTATGGCGATCACTGCCAGGAAGACCATGAAGGCGACCACGATCACCAGCGTGTACTCTCCCATGGCCATCCTCCTGTTCTTTTTCATGAGCTGTAGCTCCCTCGCGTCGTTAGCGGCAGCCTCCAGAACGGATGATATATTACCCCCGGCTTCATTGGCCCTGACAATCAGGCTCACCGACCTCTTTATGAGGGGTGTCGGGAGCCTCTTTGCGAACATTTCAAGGGCCTTTGTGGCAGGGACGCCCCAAGTGATCTGACGGGCCATCTTTTTGATCTCCAGGGTCAAGGTTCCATAATCACCCCGGGAGGCGGTAATGATAGCTTCGTGAAGGGTCTGGCCTGCCCTCATGGACTCCGCCAGGTCCCGGAGGAAATCGGTAAGCCCTTCCTCAGCCTCCTCAATCCGCTTGTACTTCTTTCCCAAATATATGGTGGGGGGGCCGAAACCGAGGATGTAAGCTATCATGATAAGGTTCCACTTGTCTATCCTCAGGTGTAGCTTTGGATGGAGCTGGTACATGATGTGGAAACCCGATTGTGCCAGATACATGAAAAGGAGGAAAAGGAGAGCAGAGATAGCAAACAGGGTGTATTTGAAAAGCTCCTCCCTGGAGGCCTTCAGCCTGAAGGTCTCCTCTACTTCACCTTTCCGGAAGAGCCGACCAAGTGGTCTTCTGAAGGCCACCCCTTCCCCGGGGGGTATTATTACCTTCACATCTTTTCTTCTGGTTTCCCTTTCCATCTCCATACTTTCGCCTCACATCACATCTTTCCGGCATCCTTCAGAAGCACGGCAAACAGGAACTGCATGGCGGGAATCATCAACCCCACAATAAGTACCAGGAACTCCTCCCCCGCTTTATCCCCAAGCATGGCCATGACCGCCATGATAACTATAAGGAACAACGGGGCCGCCACAACCACCGTCACGAAGCTCTCAGCCATCACTCCCAGACTCTGCAAGTCTTGTTGCAGAAGGAGCCTAGCATCCCTCATGTACTCCTCGGCCTTCACATCAAAATATTTCTTCAGGCTGCCCCCCGAGCTTGAGGTTGTGATGGTGCCTTGGAGAAACTCAGCCCACTTGTCGGAGGGGGAGCGGACTATAGCCCTCTTAAGGACGCTCATGAGGTCCATACCCAAAAGGTCGATATCCCTAGCGATCTTCTCCGCCTCCTTCTGTATCTCACCGTATATATCCTGGGTCGCCAGCCCTCTGAAGATCTCCGCAGGGGAGACATCAGCGGAGGCCATGGCAGCCATGTAGTTCACCGCATACGGCATGGTACGGTCTATCTTCTTGCCTCTCTCTTTTATGGTGGAGGTAACTCCGAGATAGTGATATATAAAAAATCCCAGAGCGGTTGTCACGATAGGAATGGCGTAGGTCAGCAGCTCCTCCAGAAAGGCGGGGAGTCCACCGACGCCCTGGGACTCGAGGAAGGGGAGGAAAAAACCGAATATTATAAGGTCAGCGATTAAACCGGCCATAAACGAAACTATCAGCGCGAGGATGAGGGCGGAGTAGTAGATCTCTGCGGTTATGTCCTTTCCCGCCTTCTGAAGCTTGAGCTGCATCTTTTTATTGCGTCCGGCAAAGGCTTTCCCTAGGTTGGATATCCCCGGGAGATTGTATGCCAGCTTCTGAAATCCCGTCACGCCCATTCAATCACCTACGCTGCGACGCTCTTCGCTTTGAGGTGCTCCTTCCGCCCCTTCTCGGCGGCCCTCTCGAAAACCTCAAGGGGGTTCCCTTCAACTTCCGGATTCTTTTCAATGATGCTCAGGGTTCTGTGGGGATCTTCGTAGTACTCGCCCACAACCCTTGCCACGTCCCAGAACTTTCTCACTCCGTTCTTCACCATCCAGCTGATGATTTCTGCCCTACGATCTCTCTCCTCAAGCACTTCATCCCTGCTTAGGTCTTCCATATCCATTATCTTCTCATAAAGATTGGAGTGGCCACCGTAGACGAAGGTGTCGGTTCTCGGATTCCACCTGAACACCTGGTTAGTGACTATCTCCAGAGTTGTGGGTTCTATGTCAATGATCTCCACAAGCTCCGTTATCCTTCTGACCCTCTTCTCTTTCACCTTCAGCTGCTTGTGAATTGCCACAAGGTTCAGGGCTTGTATGAGCACGCGAGGTATCCCTATTGGAGGATTCTCTAGCCTGTAGACTATGGACTTCACGGAGTCCGCGTGCATAGTTGAGTAGGTGGTGTGTCCCGTTGCCATGGCCTGGAACATGGTCATGGTCTCCTTCCCCCTCACCTCTCCCACTATAACGTACTCCGGTCTCTGCCTGAGGGCCGCCCGGAGCAGGTCATACATTCCTATGTCCCCAGGTCTCTCCGCCTCAGCACCCCCTCTGGTTATTCCAGCTATCCAGTTCTCGTGGGGGAGGTTAACCTCCCTCGTGTCCTCTATGGATATGATTTTGGAGGATGGGGGTATGAAAATGGATATGGCGTTCATGGTGGAGGTCTTCCCCGAGGCCGTACCACCGGCGAATATCATGGACTCTCCGTACTGCACTGCCAGCCAGAAGTGGGCGGCCATATCCGCGGACATGGTGTTGTTCTCCACAAGGTCTACCACAGTGAGGGGCTCCTCGCGGAACTTTCTTATGGTGAAGGAGGAACCCCGGGTGGTCACCTCCCTGCCGTATGTGGCGTTAAGGCGGGAACCATTGGGGAGAGTGGCATCCAGAATGGGGTTTGCCACGGAAATTGTCTTTCGGCACTTCTGAGCGAGGCTCACCACAAAGCCATCCAGTTCCTCATCTGTGGGGAAGGCAACGTTTGTCTTGATAGAGCCGTAATCGCGGTGGTATAGGTATATGGGAATGCCGGGGCCATCGCAGGAGATGTCCTCCACGTGCGGATCGTGCATGATGGGGTCTATCTTGTTGAAGCCTAGGAAATCCCTCACAATATAGTAGCGAACCTTCTCAAGAGAGTTCTCCGACATCTTTATCCTGTAATCCTCCATCACTTTGTCTAAATGGTCCAACAGGAACTTTTCTCTCCTCTCCTCTTCCACCGCCTCAAGGGAGTAGGGGAGCGATACCTGAAGCAGGTCCTTCAGTCTCTTCAAGTTGTCCTTCTCAACATCCGAAAGTGGCGGTTCAATGACCCAGTATATGTAGTTGCTGGTCTCTGGATCTAGGTAGATTCTTATCATGGCCACCCCGCCTCTCACCTCGTACTCTTTAAGCACTCTCCAATCTGCAGGGGGAAGCTCCTCTTTTAATGTCCTCGGGACCCGCTTTGGCTTCACCAGCGGGGGCCCAACCTCCTCCAGGGCCGTGGTCCTCCTTTTCCTCTTCCTTATGGACTCCGTAATCGTTGTGAGAGGGCTGAAAATGGTTTTTATGCTGAGCCTTCTCTCGGGGGCCTTTCTCTCCAGGGCTTCTTCGGGCCTCTTTTTCAGTTCCCCTTTTCCCTCTTCCTCCTTCTTCTCCCTACTGACCTCCACTTCGATTTCCTCTTCCTTCTGCTTCTCCACCTCTTTACGCTCTTCCACCTCAAGAGGTGGGGTAACCTTCTCGGAGGGAGCTCTTTCTTTCTCCGGTGGGATCAGGGGGGTCTCCGGCGGGGACACCTCCACAGT
>Ga0164311_10000069_pt1 | contig 35730 bp, 29 predicted proteins | sample GuaBasSedimGuay2_FD_121796 | JGI IMG/M metagenome (GOLD analysis project Ga0164311, IMG submission 121796) | Subseafloor sediment microbial communities from Guaymas Basin, Gulf of California, Mexico - Guay2, Core 4569-9, 9-12 cm | ecosystem: Environmental > Aquatic > Marine > Hydrothermal vents... | reverse complement strand
TCTCTATCTGCATCCCGCGTAATCCTTCCACAATAACCATAAGATAAGCATAGAAACTATTAGGAGAGACAGGAATTACCTTGCGCGCAAGGGCATAAGACCAGATACCTTTCTCTTCCTGGCGAGTTATGGTCTCATAGTATATATTCTCTGCCGGAATATACATAAGGGCAAAGTTATATGTCCCTTCATCGGGAAGGATATACTTATTGGCAATCTCCTCGATATGCCTTTTCACATCCCGCTCAAACTCCTTATATAACCTCCTCTTCTCCACTTCTCTGTCTTCTTCTATTAATCTTCTAAAGCTTTCCAGAGGGAATTTGGAATCCACAGGAACTATCCTCTCTCCTAAACAGATTACCGCATCCACCTTTTCCCCGCTCTTAAACCTATACTGCAATCTAAAGAAATCTTTAGGGAGAATCTGTGCGAGCAGGTTTTCTAATAAGAATTCACCAATCTCTCCACGGAATTTGGGTGCTTTCAGCAAAGTTTCCAAACGCGAGATATCCTTACCTATCTCGATCATCCTCTTGCTCGCCTCTCCTAACTCTCCCAATTTATTCTGCAAAGGAGAAATTACTGCCGCTGCTCTATCTAATCTTTCATTGATACTTCTACTGTTCTCCTGAAGCATCTGGGTATTTTCCTTAAGCCTTTGATTAACCTGCTGGACTATGGCATTCAGTTGCTCATTCAGTTGAGTGGTTAACTGACCCATCTGCTGACTGAGCAATAAAACCTCTCCCCTCCTCTCTCTGGATTTAAGGAGAAGGAGTAAGATAAGAATAACCAAAACAAGCAATCCGAGTATTAGAACATTCATTCCCTTGCTCTATTCTGCTGAGAGTAGACAAAGCCACTATCTACCTCTCGGAGAGGAGGCCAACTTCTATCTTTAAGAGAAAGAAGAGGGGTGGTAATTGGCCAGGAGATATTGATCTCCTTATCATTCCAGATAATCCCTTTCTCCTCCGCAGGAGAGTAAATCTCATCGCATTTATACACTACCTCTGTTCCCTCTTTAAGTGCACAAAATCCATGGGCAAAACCTTTTGGAACATAAAGCATCCTTCTGTTCTCCTCGGAGAGAATGACGGAAAGGTATCTTCCATAGGAGGGTGAACCTTTGCGCACATCTACCACTACATCAAAGATCTCTCCTTTTATACATCTTACCAATTTGGACTGAGCACGGTTTCCAGACTGAAAATGCAAACCTCTTATTACTCCTCTCCTGGAATATGAATGGTTGTCTTGAATGAAATTCTCCTTTATCCCGAATTTCCTAAATTCTTCCTGCACATATACCTCCATAAAGAACCCGCGCTCGTCCTCAAACACCTGAGGTTCAATGAGAATCACCTCGGGTATAGCAAGCCTACTGAAGCGAAAAGCCATTTTAACCTCTCTGCTCTGTTTCTTTAAGAATCTCTAACAGATATCTCCCATAACTTGTATCTATCCTCTGCGCTAACCTCCTCAGTTGCTTTTTGTCAATATAACCCATTCGGTAAGCAACCTCTTCTATACACCCTATCTTCAATCCTTGCCTTTCCTCTATAGTCTTGATAAAAAGGGAAGCCTCTATTAGAGAATCATAGGTGCCCATATCCAGCCAAGCATATCCTCTCCCCAGCACCTTCACTTTTAGTTTACCCTTTTTAAGGTATTGGTTGTTAACTGCACTAATCTCCAGTTCTCCGCGCCTTGAAGGCCTTATCCCTTTTGCAATTCTGATAACCTCATTGTCATAAAAATAGAGTCCACATATCGCATAGTTAGAACGAGGATGGCTTGGTTTCTCCTGTATAGAAACCACTGCTCCTTCCTTATCAAACTCAATAACTCCATATCTCTCAGGGTCCTTCACATAATAACCCAATATTACTGCTCCCTCCCGAAGGCTACTGCTTATCTCCTTCAATAGATGAACCAGATTATGCCCAAAAAAGATATTATCCCCTAATATCAATGCTACACTATCCTTTTTAATAAACTCCTCTCCTATTATAAAAGCCTCGGCTATTCCTCTTGGTTTCTCTTGCACAGCATAGGAAAGGGTTATTCCTAAATCTCTTCCATCGGATAAAAGGTTTTGAAAATGGGAGATATCCTGTTTGGTGGAGATAATCAGAATCTCTCTTAGTCCTGCAAGCATCAGGGTAGATAACGGATAATAGATCATTGGCTTGTTATACACAGGAAGGAGTTGCTTACCAATCCCTTTTGTGATAGGATATAAACGAGTTCCCTTTCCTCCCGCCAGGATTATCCCTTTCATCTATCTCTCCTGTATCTCTCCTGTTCAGAAAAAGAATATACCCGAGATTCTTGCTCTTGTCAAGGTTGCCCGATTTCCACCCCTGGGGTGGAAAGTGGTTGGAAAGTGGTTCAATAAGAAATTTCTTCTTGCATTCCTCTTATATATTTGCTAAAATTTTATCAGTGTATAACCCTCTATTCTGCAGGAGGAAAAAGTGGAAGGAAGGGCAAGTATAGATAAGGTAAAAAAGTTTATCCTTACCGGGATTATTATTTGGGCTTCTGTGCTGATTATTCTCATCATCTCTATGCTCATTGGAGGGCTGGATTGGATTCTTATCTATCTGGCAAACGAACTCCATATAAAGCCTAAACTCGTCTTTCTTATTACCTTCCTATTTATCATCTTCCTTCTGTCCTTGAGTATCTTCTTCAGTATAATCCTCATTAATAGACTTGAAGAATTGTCTTATGGAAGAAAGGATATGGAGAGGGAAATAGAAAAACTTAAGGCGGAGAAGAATTATAGTCTTCTCTGCTTAGAGATTGCTCAAAACCTGAGTTCTGCTCTGAACAAGGAGAAGTTGATGCGTTTGATTCTCGATAGTTTCATTAGTTTCACCAAAACAGAGAGAGAAAAAGCGATGGGTTATCTACTCTCTTATAGTTATCAAACCGGAAAGTTTGAGTACCAGATAGGCTATGACATAGACAAATCTTTACTGGAGAAAACAGACTTCTCTCCTTCTGAGCAAATAATCTCTGAAATCATATCCAAAAAAGAACCTATTTTCTTGGAAAACATATCTGCCTTTTCTCTTATAAAGAAGGAAAAACTGCATTCTTTGGGTATAAATACCTATTTAGTCTCTATTCCTCTGATTATAGAAAACGAGGTGCGCGGAATAATGAATCTATTTCTCTCCTCCTCCCTCTATCAGCTTCTGAGAGAAAGAAAGATGTGGCTTTCTTTACTTGCTTATCTGTGCTCTATCGCCTTAGGAAGTGCGATGCAATCGGAGTCAGCAGTAATAGATAGATTGACCGAGTTGTATAACCACTCCCACTTCCAAAAATCTCTTCGTCAAGAGATAGAAAGGTGTGCGCGCTATCGCTCAGAGGCAAGTTTGTTAATGCTGGATATTGATTACTTCAAATCCGTAAACGATACCTATGGACATTTAGCAGGAGATATGGTGCTCCAGCATATAGGTAAGATCTTAAAGGAACATACTCGTTTCAATGATCTGTGTGCCCGCTATGGAGGAGAGGAATTCACTATCATCCTGCCCGCTACAGATATAGAGGGTGCAGTAAAAAAGGCAGAAGAGTTGCGCAAAGTGATAGAGGAATACAATTTTCCTCTCAGCGAACGAGAGACTATAAAGATAACCGTAAGCATTGGAGTGGTCAGTTTTGGGGGACCGAAGGGAGAAAGGATAGAAAGAACAAAGTTGCTCAATTGGGTAGATACAGAGCTCTATCGGGCAAAGAAAGAAGGAAGAAATAGAGTGTGTTTCAGAACTGATGGGGACGATAATAAAGGGTTATCTTAAATCTCCTCTCACTCTCGGGAAGGGAAGATTGGATATCAAAAGGAAAGAAAGGAGAGGCGTTGATCACACAGTCAATTGCCCAGTCATTTAAATCCTCATTGGAGGAGAAAACTATCTCCGGAATCTGCTTCAAACTGCCATTGGGAAGAACAATAAACTCTACACTTACCTCTCCTTCTCCTCTCTCTTTTGCGGGAGGGTGGAGATGAGCATAACGGCGAATCTTCTGAGAAATATACCTCTGGTACTCTGGAAGAGAGTTTATGATTTTTCCTCTTTCCTCCTCTCCTTCTTTCTTCTGTTCTTTATCCAAAACACCGCTTTCCTTTTCCTGCTCGGAAGAAGTATCTGAAACAATATGGGGAGTGATAAATATAAGCAACTCGTTCTCCTCCTCATTCTCCTGTTTGTATCTAAACAACCCCCCAAAGAAAGGAATATCCCCAAAGAAAGGAACCTTGTTCACGCTCTCCTTTGTGGTCTTGGAGATAAGTCCTCCCATTACCAGCGTCTGTCCATCTTTTACCCTCAAAACCGTCTCCAAACTCCGCTCTTGAGGATCAATATACCCGGTAAACCTGGAATCTGCCGCTGTGCTTACTGTAGGCTTAATCTTTAAGGTAATAAACCCTTCCTTATCAACGGTGGGAGTAACGGTTAAAGTAGTGCCGATCTTTCTTCTCTCTGCCTGTGTGCTGGTGATTGAACCAGTCTCTGTAGTTTCTACAGTCTCTTTCACAGAAACTACCGCATCTGTAGAGATATCAATATTAGCCTCCTCACCATTAAGCACACAAATTCTGGGTTTGGCTAAAAACCGTGTATGAGAATGAGAAGCAAGCATCCTTAAGAGAATAGAAGCCTCCTCTCCGGGAGGCAAAATAGTCAGATTTCCTAACTCAAAAGTGGGTTCTTTCTTTCCCGCAATGATAAATCCATGTAAAGGGAAAGAGGTAGAACGACTGGGAGCGGTATAACTGACAATAGTAGAAGCCCATTTTGTCCCGATCTCCTCAAGGGCGCCTACGGTTGTCTCCAGTATCTCTGCTTCAATAAGCACCTGAGGTTGTTTTACATCTACCATATAGATGAACTCCTCTATCTTCCGCACATTCTCAGGAAGGTCTATAACCATTATTGTATTTGACCTGTCATCAATGATAATCTTCCCTTCCGAAGACTTAAGTTCAGAAAGAGAATCCTTGATCTGCTCCGCAGAGATATAAAACAAGGGAAAGAACTTTCTTATCTTGGGTTCCTTGATTACCTTGATTATCCCCTCTTCCTCCTTAAAGGTATATCCTTTTATCTTAAGGATAGCATCAAGTGCTTGTTTAAGGGTTATCCTGTTAAAACTCGCTGTTATCCTCCCTTTCACCTCATCAGAGAGCACAATATTTAGTTTATAATCCCGAGAGAGAACACGCAGAAGGTCCTGGAGTTCTATATCGCGCAACTCCATTGAGTAGTAGCCCTCCTCAGGGAGTTTGCTAATCTCCAGCACCCTGGCTTCCTTCTCTCCTGGGGGGGAGGGAGAAGAGTACGGAAGAGAGATCTCTCCTTGTTCTTTTGGTATCATCTCTTTCTCTTCTTGGGCAAAAGAAAGAGAAGAAAATAGAAAAGACATACAGATACTTGTTATTATCAGCCTATCTGTTAACATCTTTCAACTTAAGAATATACTCCTTTCCTTTAAACCCCAAGATCACCTTTTGTTCTTCTATATGTAGAATCTTTGCTCCCAGTATCTCATCCTGCTCTTTTAAGATTCTTCCATTGATAACCACTCTTCTCTTATAAGGCGAATAAAAGATAGCACTCAAGAAAAAGGGAGAAAGGTCTAAATCTTCCTCTTTCTGAGAAACTATCTTCTTTACCTTCTTCTCTTTCCTGGGGGCAAGGAAGGGATTTCTCTTTTCCAACTTTCTTTTTATCTCCTCTATACTATCTATCTCTTTCTTTTCGGAAATAGAAATCTGCTCTTTCGCTTTTTCCTCGATTTCCTTTTTTTGCTTTGATTCTCTAAGAAAATCAGAAAAAGGGGTACTTACCTTTGCCTTCCTTCTTTCCAACCTTTTTGAGAACCCTCTCCATCCATAGAGGGAGAGAAGAAAAAGAAGAACCCCTCCCACTCCTGCTCCTATCTTCCATAAATTACTCCTCTTCAGGTTCATCCTATCTCTCACCCCTCCTCTCTTCTCTATTGGAGGAAGAGAAATAGTAGGCTTGAATAGAGATATTTGCCTCTACGAAAGCAGAAGAATCATCTCCTCTCCTTATCTCTAACCTCTCTATCTTTACCAATCTCTTTATCTTTCTTTCATCTGTTAGATCATGGAGAAAAAGAACCAAGGAAGGATAAGATCCGCACAGACGCATCTGGACAGGCAGAGAGTAGTAAACAATCCCTCTCTCCTCTTCCCGTTTGCTCGGACTCTGGAAAGAAAAGGAAAAATCCTTCTTTCCTTTTTCTCTTTTTTCTCTCTTCTGTTTTTGAGAAAAAGAAAAAAAATACTTTTTCTCTCTTGCTTCTTTTTTCAAAAACTCGTGTTTCTTCTCCTCTCCCAGAGTAAAGGTAATCTTTTCCACCCCCTCTTGCTTAGCCAGTTCTGATAATCTCTCCAGAAGAGCAATCTCGCCTTTCTCGGGAGGAAAACGCTGAAAGAAGTATCTCAATTTCTCCTCCCTCTCCTTCTCTCCTCTCTTAAACCTCTCTACCTCCTCCCTCTTTCTATACACATCCAGAAGTTGTTCTTGCTTTTTCTCTAATTCTAATTTTAGAGAAGAAAGTCTATGTGTCAAGGGAAGGTGGATAAACAGATAGATTCCCATTAATAAAAGAAAGGCACTTCCTGTCTGGATGGCCTTCTGCTTAAGCCCTTTATTCTCTTTCTCTCCTACCAATCCAAGCATTGATCTCAAACCTTCCCTCTTTCTTCTTAAAAACCTCTATCTCCTTCTCTCCTTTTATAGCAAAACTCACCTCACTTAGCAAATCTATGTTTCTCAAAACTGCACAGAACTTTCTTAAATCTGATTGAGCGCTCTTATATGTGCCGAATATCTTTCCTTCCAAAGAAAGAAGATAACCACTCCCCCTCATCTCTCTTCTTCCTCTGCGAGAGAAAGAGAATCCCCCTCCTCTTCTTTTCTCTTTTCTAAAGTAGATCTTCTCTAAATACATTGAGGAGGGAAGAGAAGCACCTATCTCGGTTATAATCTCATCTAAGGGAAAGATATCCTTTTCCATCTCCTTCAACAATTCCATCTTGCTGTTAAAATCCTTTTGCGTTTTTTTCATCTGAGGATATAACTGTAAATATGGCTTTACCTTTACCAATTTGCTCTCTGTCTTTTTCAAACGGCTATTGTAGACCCTTAGGCTCAACCCGGAAAAAAAACTTACCCCTAAGAGAATCAAAGAAAGAATCAAAATCAGCCATTTTCCTAAAGATAGAACATCCTCCAAAAGCGCTGTTTCGGGCTTATATTTCCTTGCTACCTTTGCAGGCAAAAGATTTATTCTCTCCTTATCCTTAACCTCAAGGGCTAAACCCAGAGGCACAGCCAAATAAGGCTCTAACCACCTCAGGTTTACCTCCGAGGAAAAAGAGGGATGAAGATGCACATAGTCTAAGGCGGATAGCGTTTCTACCTTTACCCCTATCTCTTCTTCTAAACCTCTCTTTACATCCTTTTCTCCCTTCTCCCCGGCCAAAAGAAGCACATCGATCTTGCCTCCCGAGGGAGAGTTGGGGAAAGTTCGTTTGTAGTAATCAAAGTAGTGCTTTATCTGAACAGAAAAGGAGAGGATATCTGATTCCATATGGGTATTAGTATACAACCAGCGTGAAAAATACAAAATTCCTCTATCTATGACACTCAAACAAAGCCCCTCTCTTCTTATCTCCAGCACCCCCACACTCTTTTTTATTAACTCAGAATTTCTCTGGATGAGATTAAGCAGGGCTATAGGGTTAACAGTGAGAACATCGGGACTCAGATCAAGGGTCTTGAGAAAAGAGAGATGTGTTTCTAATTCGATCTGTTTAACTGCTACCGCTAATATCTCCTGCTTCGCCTTTTCTCTTGCCTGGATGTTATAGTCTATTATCGTGATTATCTCTGAGGAAAGAGGAGTAAACTTCCTTACCTGCTGAGGAAGAACCTCGGCAAGTTCCTTTCTGCTCATAAGAGGGAGTTCAAGAGAAACCACCTGCACAGAAGGAACAAGAATATTAGCCACTACAGAATTACCTTTCCCTGCTCGGTTTTTTATTTTCTTACTTATTGCCTCCCTCAGCGCCTCAGGGCTATAGGAAAAGCGCTCCAAGAAAAAAAAATTCTTCAGGATGGGCAGGTCATACTTGGGTAGATAAACCTCGGCTATCCTTACATACTGGCTATCAATATCTACGCCTATTCTTTCTCTGGATCTTGACATCTTTCTGCCAATCAGGAAACCATAGTGATTAACTGATAAAGAGGAAGAAAAATAGAGAGAGCGATTGCCCCCACTATCAGTCCAATGCACAGGATAAGAAGGGGTTCAATAAAGGTAAAGATACGTTTGATAGCCCGGGGTACCTCCTCATCATAGAACTGACACACCCTCTCTAAATTCTTCTCTAAGAACCCGCTATTTTCTCCTACTGCTATCATTGTCACCACCAGAGGAGGAAAGTTTTTGTTCTCTTTTAGCGCCTGAGAGAGACTCTCTCCGGTCTTTACCTTCTGTTTAACCTCCTCTATCACCTTGGCTAAATAGGCATTGTTTACTACCTCCTTGTTTATCTCCAGGGAAGTAAGTATATCCACACCTGAATTAAGAAGAATAGAAAGGGTATGGGCAAAACGCGAGAGAGCAATCTTATGAATAAGAAAACCTATAACAGGCAATCTAATCTTCAGGTAATCAACTCTGTAGCGTCCTTTCTCTGAACGCATATAGAGAAAACCTGCTATTCCAGCGATAAAGAAAACCAGCAAAAAATAAAGCCAGTGGCTATGAGCAAATTGACTAAGTGATAGCAGTATACGGGTAAATAAAGGAAGAGTAATCCTCATCGCTGAAAATAAAGCAACAAAACGAGGAAGAACAAAGGTAACCAAAAGGCTTACTAATAATAGCATTAAACCAATCAAGATACAAGGATAAAAAAACACATCTCTGATCTGAGACCTTAGGTCCTTTTGCCACTGCAGAAACTTAGCCAGCCAATTCAAAACCAGATCCAACTTCCCCGAGGACTCCCCTGCTCTGACAATCCCTATATACAACTTAGAGAAAACCTTTGGATAAGCGGCGAGTGCCTGACTAAAACTCTCTCCTGCCTCCAGACGCTGACAGATTCCTTCGATTATCTCTCCCAATCTCCTTCCCTGGGCTTGCCGAGCCAAACCTTTTAACCCACTTAGCAAAGGAACTCCTGCTTCCAAGAGCGTGTGGAGGTGAATGGTAAAAACAATCAGGTCATTTGCCTTTATAGCAGAAGAGATAGAGCTCGTCCTCCATCTCTTTTCTTTCAAAGATACATGGGTAAGAAAATACCCCATTGCGCTTAACTTCTCATTGAGTTCCTCGCGCGAAGAGGCAGAAAGACTTCCCTTTACTAATCTCCCCGCGCTATCTCTGGCAGTATAAAAATAGGTAGGCATTGAGAAAAGAGATCAACAAGTTCTGAAGGAGGCCTTCTTAGAACTCCAGCCAAAGATATATATCGTCATCCTCTGCAGTATGTGAACTCTCGGGTTCGCTATCTCTTTCTCTGTCCGGACCCCAACTTCCGATATAGCAATAGTCTCCCGGTAAATATCCATACTCATATTCTCCTCTCCAGGGATCCCCTTCTATCTCTCTGTCTATGTAATCTGCCAACCACTGGTTAAGATCTCCCTTCGCACTATCACTATGATAATATCCGCCAGGCGGAAACTCTTTATGCTCCTCATAATAGGCTTCAAGAGCAGTTTTGATAGAGTTGAGTTCACTTCGGGTGCGTGTAAGTTTGGCTTTGTCTACCAAATAATATGTCTTGGGAAGAACAACGCTGGCTACCAGAGCAATCACTGCTACTGCTACCATTACCTCTATCAGAGTAAATCCCTCTCTATGGACAGATGTCGTCATTCCCTCCCCCATCCCAGATTCCATTAGGACCTAGGCTGCAAAACAGATTTACGATTGGGCTTGGGTGTTCATAGTAGTCATTACCCCAGAGATCCGTGCGAAAGGAGAAATCGGTTAAATATCCTCCATTATACAACTCATCTATGCTCCTAGGATAATCTCCTTCCCTAATTGCGTATGCTTCTGCGGCTAAAGAGACTACTGCTAACTCATTCCTCACCTTCTCCTCCTTCTCTCGCCTAATCATTGTAGGAGCCTCTACGCTAAAGCAGATATCATCTCCTCCTGAATCCTCACACGCATCCCATTCCTTATTCGCACCCCTGCTTCTTATCTCACAGGTATCATTACCCCAGGAACCATAGGTGCAGTTGCAATCATAGTCCTCTCCCCATCCATCCCTAAGATAATCATCTCCAAAGGTGCTTATATAATCCCTTATCCCGGTTAAGGGATTGGAAGTAGTAGGAAAACTATCATGTTCTTTATAATACCTTATGAGCGCAGCACTCAAATTCTCTATCTCCTCGCGCGTAGCCTTATCCGCACTCTGTTTTACTATCAAACTCCCTAAAGGAAGCGCAACAGAACTGATAATAGCCATAATCATCAAAACCACAATCAGTTCAGTAAGGGTAAAACCTGCTCTCTTCATTCCTTCTTCTTGATTATCTCCTCACTCACATCGGGAAGCATATGCTTAATCCTTTCTCCCTGAAATTCACTCAGAGAAACTCCCACACACTCTCCCGCTCTGCAACTATCATTGACAGTATCTGGGTTCTTATCATCACACATACTTCCATCCGGCAGATTGCGTATCTCTCCTGTACTCTGCCATCTAACTCCTTCTACAGAATAACTACCTGAACAACACTCCTGACATATTCCGCTCTGGCATAGTCTTGTGCAAGAGGAGTAATTCCTGTATTCTTGTTTTACCCTCTTCTCCTCTTTGCAAGGCTCAGAGGTTAAAGGCTGCCATTTGTTCTCTCCCGTATCATACCAGCCATCCAGGGCATCACAACCTTGACTTCCGCAACTAACTCCGTTGGTATCCCGTATACAAGGACGGGTTTGATAAGGGTCAATAGTAGAGTAGACTACACAATGTCCTGAGCGGCAACGAAAAATATCTGCAGAGCGCTCTTGCACTCCTGTAGTATCACAGACACTACTGAATCCCGAACAAGCGCTCCAAGGGTGGAGACGAAGATAGGGAGGACAAGGCAAGTTATCGGTGTTGCGTATGCAAGGACGGGTTTGAGTAGAGATAGAAGGAGTGCATACTCCTGCCTTGCAGTGATAGGTGGTCAAGGTGCGGGTTTGTGTTCCGGTAGTGTCACAAATACTCTCAAACCCTGCACAAGGGCTCCAGGGGCTATATTCAGGAGAAGCACATACACTTCCTTCTGCCTTAAAACAATAACACTTTCTTCCTTCACATACCCCTCGGGCATAGCCCAATCTTCTGCACTGACTATTACAAACAGCAGGACACTTTCTCCTTCTTCCTATATACCTCTTACATATATCTGCAAAACAAAAGGAAGAAAAAGTGAGAAGAAAAGCACATACCCCTATCCCTACCCTCTTGCTCATTTCTCCTCCTGATTATTACTCCCTCCACCTTTGCTTTCTACGATATCGCTACTCGCAAAACCTCCTCTATGGTAGTAATCCCTTTAAGAACCTTGTCCAGACCGTCTTCAAATAGACTCTTCATCCCCTGCTTCTCTGCTAATTGGCGGATTAGGGTAGATGAGCAACGACGCAGGATTAGTTCTCTGAGTTCGGGGGTAGCAGGAAGAAACTCAAAGATTCCTATCCGTCCATAATAGCCTGTCTTTCGACAGTAAGCACAACCCTTGCCCCGATAAAATAGAACCTCTGTCTCCTTTTTTCTCCTCGCCAGACCTAACTTAGCACGCATCTCCTCTGAAGGTTTATACGCCTCTTTGCATCTTGGGCAGATGACCCTTACCAATCTCTGTGCCAATACCCCAATTACTGCAGAGGAAATCAGAAATGGCTCAATACCCATATCAATCAGGCGAGTGAAAGCACTCGGAGCATCATTGGTATGTAAGGTAGAAAGCACGAGATGCCCGGTAAGAGCGGCACGAACAGCCACCTCTGCTGTTTCCATATCCCTTATCTCTCCCACCATAATTATATCTGGATCCTGACGCAAGATAGCCCGCAGTCCAGAAGCAAAGTCAAAGCCAGTTTTAGGATTCACCTGACTTTGACGCACCCCGGGAAGTTGATACTCAATAGGATCCTCAATGGTCATAATATTCTTCTGCTCTGTATTGAGTTTCTGCAAACAGACATAGAGGGTAGTGCTCTTCCCACTTCCTGTGGGTCCGGTAACCAAGATTATCCCATAAGGCTTAAATAAGACCTCCTCATACCTTTTTAAGGTCTCCTCGGAAAAACCCAACTGCTTCAGTTCCACAAAGATCTGTCTCTTCTCTAATAACCGCATTACCACATTCTCGCCAAAAAGGGTAGGTTGAGTAGAGATGCGAATATCCAGAGGACGGGAGCCTGCCTTTATCTCTACTCGCCCATCCTGAGGCAAGCGTCTTTCTGCAATATTCATATTAGCCATAATCTTTATTCGCGAGATGACGGGCATCTGTAAATCTTTGGGAAGGGAGAAGGTGTCTGAGAGCATACCATCAATGCGATAGCGCACACGCACAAACTTCTCCTCGGGCTCAATATGGATATCCGAAGCCCTGCTTTGCACTGCTTGCAGAATAAGTAGGTTTACCAACTTCACAATAGGGGCTTCTATATCGCCTCTCTCTCCGGCCCCCAACAACTTCTCCTTATCAATACTCTTTATCAATTCCTCTATGGAACTACTAAATCCATAATATTGCTCTATGGCTTGCTCAATTTCTGAGGCAGTGCTTATTACTAGTTTAACCTTGCAGGAGGAATAGCGTTTCAACTCCTCAAGAAGGAACATATTTAACGGATCAATCATAGCCACAGTTAACTCCTCACCCTCTTTAGATAGAGGCAAAACTTTATACTCGCGCACAAAATCTTTGGGTAGAAGGTTAATTACCTCAGGAGGAATAAGATAGGAGGATACACTCACAAAAGGAAGATTAAACTTAACAGCCAAAGCGGAAAACAGGTCTTTTTCAGTAATAAAACCATGGGAAAGGAGAATCTCTCCCAGAAGTCTCTTACTTACTTTCTGCTCTTCCAAAGCCATCTGCAGTTGCTCCTTGTCGATAAGTCCTTGCCCTAAGAGTATCTCTCCTAATAAAGGCAGTTTCCGTTTCTCTCCTTTCATCTCCTTTCCTCTTCAGAACCTACTTCCTCTTTCAGTTCCGGGACATTGGCTAAAACCTCCTCATAACTAATCAGTTTTCTCTTATAAAGGTTCATCAAAGAGGAAGCAAGCGTGCACATCCCATATTTTCCTCCTGTCTGGATGTCGGTGTTGATCTTATAGGATTGATTCTCTCGGATTAGATTACGGATAGAAGGAGTGGCGATCATTATCTCAAATCCAGCAATTCTTCCCCTTCCTGAAGCCCTAGGAATAAGCCGTTGGCTAAACACTGCTAAGATAACTGTGGAAAGTTGAATCCTTATCTGATTCTGCCGATAGGTAGGAAAAACATCTACAATTCTATCTATAGTCTTGCTGGCATTTACGGTATGCAAGGTAGATAAAACGAGATGTCCTGTCTCTGCACAGGTAAGAGCGGCTTCAATAGTGGAAAGGTCGCGCATCTCTCCGATCATAATCACATCCGGATCTTGACGCAGACTTGCAATCACCGCCTCGGAGAAAGAGGGAATGTCAGAATTCAATTCCCTTTGAGTGATGATAGACTTCTTATGCGGATGATAGTATTCAATGGGGTCTTCAATGGTAATTATATGCTTCACCCAATTGGAGTTTATAAAATCGATCATACTGGCTAATGTGGTTGTCTTGCCTACCCCGGTGGGACCAGTGACAAGAATAAGCCCTTGCCTTTTGCAAAGCAAATCAGCAGTGCTTGGAGGTAAACCAATCTCTGCAAAACTCATTATCCTCTGAGGAAGTAAACGCAAGGCTATCCCTAAACCTTTTCTTTCTTTATAGACGGAAACTCTAAACCTGGCAATATCCTTGAAGGAAAAACTAAACTCCGCCTGCCCTTTCTCCTCCATTGCCCCTCTCTGCTCTTTGCTAAGCAGAGACTCACTTATCCTCTCTGTATCCTCTACAGAAAGTGGCGTTTCTTCTATTGTCTCTAATCTCCCATCCTGACGGAGCATAGGAGGTTTTCCTACCACCAGATGCAAATCTGAAGCATTGCGATCGATACACAAATCCAGCAGTTCTCGCAACTCTACCATCCTTTCTCCTCTATCCAAGCAAAACCAGGTTCATTATACTATCTTATTTTATTGCTTGTCAACATAATCCTTCTCCTTCTTCTTCCTTTTTTCTCCGTTGCGTTTATCCTCCACCCACACACTCCCTTTCAAAGACTTCGCATATCTTTTAAGCTCTGCTCCTATCTCGCTAATCTGGGCGAGATGCACAATATTCTTGTAGAGATTACTAACCACAGCAATAGAGATGCTCATCAAAGAGAATTTTCTTACCCTCCCTTGTCTATCCTTGCTCAATATATAACCTTTCTCTCTGTCTTCTTGAGCATACAGAAGAGGGATAAAGGCATCAAAGTCTTTGATTATCTGCTCACAAAGTGGCTTTACCTTATCTGGAGTGGTCAATAGAATAAAATCATCTCCCCCGATATGCCCAAGAAAGTCCTCTACATTCCCTTTTTTTCTCACTGCTTCTTTTAAGATAACCGCTGTTTGCTGAATAACCTTGTCCCCTGCTTCAAATCCATAATAATCGTTGAATGCCTTAAATTCATCTATATCTATAAGACAAACGGCAAAAGTTTCCTTTCCCTCTATACATTTTCTCAATCTCTCATTTATGGAGATATTGCCTGGTAATTTGGTAAGAGGATTGGCATCGAGAGCGGTTATTGCCTCCCGATAGAGGTAAATATTCCCTATTGCTACCCCTGTTTGTTCTGCCAGGATAGAAAGAAACTCTAAATCCTGCTCATCAATCTTATCATAATATACCCCATTTCCCACAAAGATAGAACCGACAATATCCTCCTGAACAACTATGGGCACAATAGCAAAAGAAGAGACATTAAAGAAACTGCTTATCTTTTCCTCTAAAGTGGAAGGGAAAAAAGAGATATCCTTTACTAAAGTAGGACTTCTTTTGATAAAAGCCTCTTTTACCTCTTTCTCTTCCAGAAAGGAGGTCAACTCCCTCTCATTGTTTATCCTTTCTTGCTCACGAGGTGTATACCCTTCTCCTGCACAATAGACAATTTTGTATGTTCTTTCCTCTACAAGAAAGAGAGCACTCTTTTCAAAATCCAGACGCTCCACCAATGCTTGGGTAATCACTTCGGAGATTCTATTTAAACTATACTCTAAATCAAACCTTTGCGTAGAGGGATCAAAGAAGTTCTTGGTATTGCTGATCATCCTTCCGATATCCTGAAGGATGTATAATCCACTAATTCTTCTGTTCAACTCCTCCTCTGCTTTTCTTAACTTTAGATCTGTCTGAACAATCAATTTTGCTTGCTCATCTAAATCATTATACAACTGCTCTAATTTAGACAATGCCTTCTCCTTCTTTTTTCTCTCCTCTCGCTCCTTTTCTTCAGAGAAGAGAAGAAGAAAAAGAGAAAAAATAAGAAGGGCATAGGCGGCTAATCTTATCTCTAAGCGTTCGGAAAGTAAAAGAAAAAGTGAAAAGAGAGAAAATAGAACAAGAAACTTGATGCGTAAAGGCATATCCTATTCTCCTAATACCAGCACCACTACACTTTGATTATGGGCATAACATTGTCCCAGATGAGAACCTCCGCTCAAAGGTGCCTGCTGACTATAGCCATAAAATCCGACAAAAGGAATCTGGCGCAAGATTCCCCTTATTTCCTCTATCTCCTTATCTCTCCCCCTTCCCAAAAGTTTACAGCGGGAAGCAGAGTTAAACACAATACCCAGACCTATTTCTTCCAGCCAAACTCCGCGTATAGCCTCCCAACTGGCATCGCGAGCAGCAGCAACCACCATCTCTTTGTTGCTCATCATCAGGCGCACTTCTTCTCCTTCGTTAATATCTGCGGAGAAGACCAGAGAACCATCAAGATGGATATCCAAAACATTGCGCACCAGATACTCCTTTTCTCCTGGCACCGCAATACCTAAAGGATAGTTGATAATCATATTTACTAAGACGCTCTTTTCTAACTCCTCTATCTCTCTGCCAAAGTAGTTTTGATAGACCTCAATGGCTGGCTTATGGTCTAATTCCTGAACCACATTCTTCTTTGCTCGAGTGACCTTATAGGGTCTTCCTAAGGGTTTCCAGCCATGTCGCATTCCAAATCCTATCTTGGGTAAAGAAAGAATAAGACCAAAAGCACTCTGCTCAAACACTCTATCCTGATAATACTGATATGTCTTCCTGAACAAAAAGTCATCTCCTGCTCCTCCTCCTAAGATAGGATAACTTGTTCCCAACACCTCCTGCGCTCCACGAATAATATCGGCGATACTTCCAGAAAGGCCATCGGAGAAAAGAACTAATATCTCTTTATTCCTATCCTTTACCTGCAAGCCTTTTTTTACCCTCTCGGCTATTCTCCGTCCCTTCTCCCGTGCTTCTATCCCGATATCCTCCTCTAAATGGGCAGAGAAAGCCAATCTATCCGATTTTATTCCCACCAGTACTAAACTTCTTTGCAGGCTTCCTTCAGAGGTAATCTCTCCTGCATCACTCACTCCAAACAAAGGCACATCAGGAAGAACGGCTTTTATTCCTGTTAGTGTCCTAAGATGGGCAAACTTTACCGAAGAGAAAAGAAAACAGATATCCGGGGTTTCCTGCTCCAGTTCTATCAAACATTGCCTACCTGCTTCTTCTCCAGCAAGAAAAGGGTCTCTATTCTTACTTACTCCTATCCCTACCTTAAACATCTGCAAAACTACAATCTCTCTATCCTTGTGCGTATCTTGCCTTTTATCTTTGCAAGAGCATTGCGTGTATCCAAGATACAGGAGGCATTCTCTACAACTAAATGGTAATTTAGAGAGTGGTCAGTAATAATTGCTATGCAATCCTGCTCTTGAAGAACTCTCTTTTCCAAAGGAGAAGAATGAAAGACCTTTTTTCCTATCTTTATTTCTTTAACAAAAGGGTCAAAATAAGAAACTTTAGCCTTTCTTCTGATCAGGAGTTTGATAATCTCAATTGCTGGAGACTCACGGATATCAGGGATATCCTTTTTATAAGTAATCCCCAAAATAAATACCTTACTATGGGAAAGTCTTTTACCTGCTCTGTGGAGGATTTTTTCTATCCTTCCAAGCACATAGTGAGGCATCTGAGAATTTATCTCATCTGCAACCTGAATAAGCCTTGTCTCTATTCCTTCTAACTTTGCTTTATAGGAAAGATAAAGAGGATCTATGGGCAGACAATGCCCACCTAAGCCAGGTCCGGGATAGAAAGCAAGAAAACCAAAAGGTTTTGTCTGCGCAACAGAAATAACCTCCCAGACATCAATTCCCAATCTATTGCATACCAGAGCCATCTCATTAGCCAAAGCAATATTCACTGCCCGAAATGTATTCTCCCAGAGTTTAGCCATTTCGGCTATCTCAGGAGAAAGAACAGGAATAACTTTATTTATAATCTGCTGATAAAGAAGGCGGGTCAGTTGAGTGCTTTTCTTATCTATTCCTCCCACGATCTTGGGAATATTTCCGGTCTTATATCTTTTATTTCCCGGATCTACGCGTTCTGGAGAGAAGGATAATAGAAAATCCTTTCCTACTTTGAGCCCACTCCTCTCCAGCAAGGGCAGAATTATCTCGCGTGTAGTCCCGGGATAAACTGTGCTCTCCAAAACCACCAATGTTTCTCTCCTTATATATCGGGCTATCCGTTCGGCTGCTTTTAGGATGAAGGAAATATCCGGCTTTCGTCTTTTGCTTAAAGGGGTAGGCACAGCAATAATCGCTATCTGCGCCCGGCTTATCTGGGAGTAGTCCGTGAAACCTACCATTCTTTCCTTCATCACCACTTTCTTTAATTCCTCTGAACTAACATCCGTGATATAAGAGATCCCTCTGTTTATCTTCTCTATTTTTTCTTTATCTAAATCTATCCCTATCACCAAAAATCCTTTTTTGGCAAACTCCACAGCAAGAGGAAGCCCTACATAGCCCAACCCTATCACTGCAATAACCGCTTTCTTTTCTTCAATCTTCTGTCTTAGAGAAATCTCAGCCATCTCCTCTCAGATTACTCGCAAAAACTATGTCTTACTTATCTGAAATACATTCTCCGGAAGAGCCTTTATTCGAAAGATCAACCAGAGAGTGCTGTTATTCTTGGTAATATGCTTTTTGAAGTCATAATTCAGTTCCACTATCCAACAGGGCAACTCATGGGCTATCCGGTATCCATGCACTGCACTATACCCTCCTCTTTCCCAGTTCTTCTGTTTAATAAAGTCATATCTCTCATAAATCCCCACTCTCCAGAGAGAGTTCAGCGTATAATTAAGTTCTGCACTTAACTCACAACTCTCCTTCTGTTCGTAGCGATTGGATAGGGTAAACTCCCATTTCCTTGCCCGCGTATTTATCTCCAGATTTGCTTTCTTAAATCGTTCCTTGAAAGATACTCCCCGTGCATAAGAATCATAACTGCTATCAAGGTCGATACTAAGCCAATCATAGGGTTCAAGGGATAGTTCTATCTTTACATCTGAGAGATGATGGTCTTCTTTGTGCAGATAATAATCTGCTTCTATGCGCAGATTCAAAAGGTTCACTACCTCCTTCTTCTCTCCTTTCTGGACATTATAAAGAGGATAGACTGTGCCCAAATCCTCATTTTTATAGAACCTTCTTCTCTTCCTTTTGGTCTGCAAGATGTTCTCCAAACTTAAAGTGAGTGTGTTTTGATGACTTATGCTATCTATGCTATCAAATTGAAAAAGCCGCTCAGAGGAAAGATTTGGTTCACGAATATAGTTATAACTCGCTTTTGGCTTGATAATATGTTTTAGTTTATTAATCTCTATTCCCCACAGATTACTCTTTGCATTATATATTCGAAAGAAACGGGTGCTCAAATCCAAGCCACCATAATAAACACCACGCACTATGTCCTCCTGTCCATATCTGTCTTCATTATAATAAGTCTGGCGAGTGCCTATATATGGACGCACATTCAGCCACCTCCAGAGGTCTTTTATCTGATAAGAGAGTTGATTATAAGTATCCAGACGCCATCTTTTCTCATCATCTTGGGAGTGATGCGCATATCTTTTATAAAAGTTGTTAAAACTATTTTCGCTCTGGAAGTAGAAATTGCTATTGCCTATCTGTCTATCCAGATACTCAAGTTTCAGTTCGGGAAGTTTCTCTACAACAGTAAAGAAGTGGTTTACTCGCTTGCGTGCCTTGGCAGTAAATACATAATTTTCTGAAGAGTGCACAAGAGAGATATAGGATTTCGGCTGGTTATCCTGTTTATATAGATCATAGAAGTAATCTTTATTAAAATCTTCATCCCGTAGATAGTGATACTCCAGACGGAGATCCGTGTTTTTATCTATCTGATAATGATGCTTGATTTCGGCTTTATACCTTTCTCTCTCTGCAGGTACCCCTTCAGGTTTCAGTTTATCCCTTTCATAGATATAATAGGTAAGAATCTCTCCTTCTCCAAGATCTGAACTATATCTATAGGTCAACCCTTCTCCTACCCCTTTGCGCTCGTAGTAATCAAGAAGAAAATAACCTTCTCCGTCATCAATATTAAAACGGGAAGCGGTCTTCACAAATGTTCCCCACTCCTTGCTATGTCCTCCACTTACCCTGATATGTGGGCGGTTGTTCTTCAAAGAGTAAGAATAGAAGGGAAGATAAAAAATGGGAATCTTTCCTATCCACAAAAGGACATTCTTTGCTCGCACCCTATCCTTTAGTTTAATCTCTATCTTCTGGGAGGAAATCTTGTAATTGGTGCAGTGTGGGTGGCGGGGATCGCAAGTAGTTATATAACCATCTCTAATCTCAAAACCATCTTTACTAACCTTTTCTATCTCCTTTCCTTCTCCATACCATATAGGCGAGAACAACCTTCCATTATCCAGAGTTCCCTTCTTGCTATCCAGGTTATAAACCAGATTCTCCCCTCGCAGTTCTTTATCGCCCTCTCTTAAAACTATCTCTCCCTGCGCATAAACATCTTTTGTTTGTGTATTAACCCTTAATTTCCTGCAGTTCAGTTCTATATCCTTATAGATAGCCCGCACATTCCCGCTGGCAATAACCTCACTCTTCTCCTGCAAATACTCTATCTTATCTGCATAGCAGATAATAGACGCCTTTTTTACCTCTTCCTGAGCATATATATGGAAGAAACATGGGGAAATGAAACAGATAAAGAAAAAAATAAAAAAATTAGAGAGCAAGAGTGTGGCAGTCTTTGAACCACCCTTCTCCCCCTGCTCTCTGTTTCTTTTTCTCATCAGAGAATTGCCTGTTCACTCTCTTTCTCAAAGTAATGGCATTTCTCACTATTAAATACCAGATCTATTTCCTCTCCTATTCTCGGTCGATTCTCTTTTCCCTCCATCTCCGATGATTCCACACGGGCATTGAAGTTAACCCCTCCTAAGGTAAAACTCAGGTAGGTAACAGCACCCATCATCTCGATAATCTCCAAACGCGCACGCACAATGCACCCCTTTACCTCTGAAGAAGCAGAAGAAATCGCCTGCTGAGCAAGATGAATATTCTCCGGTCTTATCCCTAAAATCAAATCCTTCCCTTTCACCTTCCTTAGTTTATCTGTATGCATCCGAGCAACCTCAAGCACAATCCCTTCTCCTTGAAAGTAGAGTTTATCCTTCTCCTCTACTACCCTTCCTTCAAAGAAGTTCATTGAAGGACTACCAATGAACCCAGCCACAAATTTATTCACTGGATTATGATAGAGAAAGGCAGGTGTGGATATCTGTTGTATTGTTCCTGCTTTTATCACTGCTATTCGCTCCCCCATTGTCATTGCTTCTACCTGATCATGAGTAACATAGATCATCGTAGTCTTTAACTGCTGATGAAGTTTCTTTATCTCGGCACGCATCTGGACACGGAATTTGGCATCTAAATTGCTAAGTGGTTCATCAAACAAGAATACTAAAGGCTGACGCACAATGGCTCTTCCCAATGCTGCTCTCTGCCTTTGCCCTCCTGAGAGGGCACGCGGTTTTCTATCCAGAAGGTCAAATATACCTAATATCTCCGCGGTCTTCTTAATTCTCTCTTCTATTACCTCAGGAGGATGTTTATGCAGTTTTAGTCCAAAAGCAAGATTCTGACGCACAGTCATATGGGGATAAAGTGCGTAGTTCTGGAAGACCATAGCAATGTTCCTATCTTTTGGGGGAACATTATTTACCAGTCTCTCTCCTATATATATCTCTCCACTGCTAACCTCCTCAAGTCCGGCAATCATCCTCAGGATAGTGGACTTCCCACATCCCGATGGTCCTACCAATACCAAAAACTCCTTATCCTTGATGTGAAGATTGATGTTATTTACTGCTCTTACTCCGTTAGGATAAACCTTGGAAACATTCTTCAGCACTACTTCTGCCATAGCCCCTCTCTCATAAATATTCTAATATCTGCTCTAATATCTCTTTTAATCTCCGTCGCTCTACAATCATATCTATCAACCCATGTTCAAGAAGAAATTCGGAGCGTTGGAAACCGGGAGGTAATTTCTGCCTGATTGTCTGCTCTATTACCCGTGGGCCAGTAAACCCGATCAAAGCCCGAGGTTCGGCGATTATTACATCCCCCAAAGAGGCAAAGGAAGCCAACACCCCAGCCATTGTAGGGTTGGTAAGCACGGAGATGAAAGGGATATTCTCTCTATTGAGCCTGGATATTGCCCCGCTGGTCTTTGCCATCTGCATCAAACTCAACATTCCCTCTTGCATCCGCGCCCCTCCTCCCGAGCCAGAAACAATAATCAAAGGAATACGCTGCTCTATCGCCTTCTCTATAGCCCGCGTAATCCTCTCTCCTACTACTGAACCCATTGAGCCCATCATAAAGCGAGAATCGGTAACCCCTAAGATAACCTTTCTTCTACCCAACACTGCTTCTCCTACTATACACGCTTCATCCAATCCTGTCTTTTTCTGCTCCTCCTCTATCTTCTCTTTATAACTCTTTATGGCGGTGAAATTCAGAGGATCTCCTGTCTTTATCTCTGTGGAAAACTCCCTAAACTCCTCTCCCACCAGAATCTCTATCCTCTCTTTTGCCCCTAAGGCAAAATGATATCCGCATTTTGGACAAACCATTAGATTCTCTCGTAAGGTTTTCTTAAACAGAATACCTCCACAATCAGGGCATTTTGCCCATAATCCCCGCGGAATATCCTTTTTCTTGGAAGAGAAAAATAAAGGCACCTTTCCTAAATCAATCTTATCGTTCTTTTATAGATTTGATAAACTATATCGCTCCTGTTCTTGTTAATCTTCACCTCACCTTCCCCACCTAAACTTTTGCTATTACCTCTCCTATCACCCAGTTTTTTAACCCCTTCCTTTCCAAATCTCGCTGAATAGAACCTGCTTCTTTCTTTCTGACCACCAACACCATTCCAATACCCATATTAAATACCCTAAACATCTCCTTCTCTTCTACTCCGCGCCTTTGAATCTCCTTAAATATCCAGGGAATCTCCCAAGAGTTTTTTTCTATCCTTGGAGATAGATCAGGAGGAATAACTCTATCAATATTGGCAAACCCTCCCCCGGTGATATGGGCAATTCCTTTGATGATCAGATGAGCATCCTTAATCTTGTTTAATAAGGAGAGAATAGGCTTAACATAAATGCGGGTAGGCTTGAGGAATTCCTGGGCGTTCTTCTTCAACTCCTCGGGAGTGAAGATCTTGCGGATTAAGGAAAAACCATTTGAGTGCAGTCCATTAGAGGCTATTCCGATTATCTTATCTCCAGATCTTATTCTTGAACCTTCTATTATCCTCTTCCTCTCTACTATCCCTACGCAAAAACCGGCGAGATCATATTCCCCTTCCTTGTAGAGTGCGGGCATCTGAGCAGTCTCCCCACCTACCAAACTACAACCTGCCTCCTCACACCCTTCTACTATCCCTTGCACAATCTCCTTTGCCTGCTTCAATTCCAATCTGCCTACAGAAAGGTAATCCAAGAAGAATAGGGGTTTTGCTCCTGCACAAAGCACATCATTAACGCACATTGCTACTAAGTCAACCCCTATTGTCCTGTGCTTTCCTAACAGAGAAGATAGTTTCACTTTGGTGCCAACTCCATCAGTAGCAGAAACAAGCACAGGATGGTTAATCTCTTTGGGCAGAGAAACTAAGGCGTTAAACCCTCCAATGCCTTTTAAAACTCCTCTTCTCTCTCTATTTATCCTTTTGATTACCTCTACAAACCTTTCTCCTTTCCTTATATCTACCCCTGCACTTTGATAGTCCATTCTACTTTTCAAGGAGAATACTCCTACCTTCCTCTTCTTCTAAATCTCTCCAAGATTCTTTTGATATCTCCGGAGGCGGATTTAAGCATCAGTATACCAGTATAGATAATTATAGAAAACTGCCAGCAATCCTCAGGACCCAAGATTAGACCTGTCTGCACATCCTCTTTTCTCTCTAATTCTCCCTTGAACTCCTTGGTTGCCTTCTCCAGACTTCCTTCGTAGATTTCTAAAGAAGAAATCTCGTTAGTATATTTCAAGGAGGGAAAAGAAAGCCCGCGCAACAGAAGAAATGTCCTTATCTTCTCCTCATCTACATTAAAATCATCCTTAAACTTAAAGCCTTCAAATTGAGGATAATGGGGAGGAAGAATAAGCAAGGGTTTATCCACCACTACCTTACCCTTACGCACTACAGTATCTCCCATATTAACCGCTGACTCTCCTAAGAATATATAAGGCAGGTGGGTTGGTTCAAAGGTAAGCAGGTTGCGCAACCGTGCTCTCACAATCTCTGTATGCTTTAATGCTTTTTCCCACTTCTCTTCTAAATCCATAGTATCACCTCTTATTAAACCTCCGGATTCTAAAAAGTTTATCCCCTAACAAAAACAGATTTAAGAGAGAAGAAGTAAACTGCCATACCATCTCTATATCCCCAATCTCTCAAATATCTTGTTTATCTTCTCCAGATAATAATTGATCTCAAAACATCTCTCTATCTCCTTAATACTCAAATAATTCAGCAATTCTCTGTTCCGCAGAAGTAAATCTTTAAAATCCTTTTCTTCTCTCTCTGATAGTAGAGCATCCCTCTGAATTATCTTATAAGCATCCTCTCGCGTCAATCCTTTAGCCACCAATTCCAGTAATATCCGCTGAGAAAAAAACCTTCCTTTGCTTTTGGAGAGATTCTCTTGCATCTGCTCCGGATTTACTCTCAGATGCTTGAAGATAAAAATCATCTCCGAGGTCATAAAATCCAGGAGAGTAGTGCTATCGGCTAAGATAATCCTCTCTGCAGAAGAATGAGAGATGTCCCGCTCATGCCAGAGAGGAATATTCTCTAAAGCGGTTAGTGTATTTGCACGCAATACACGCGCCAATCCACATATTCTCTCACAACGCACAGGATTCTTTTTATGAGGCATTGCGGAAGACCCCTTCTGCTTCTCCAAAAAAGGTTCCTCTATTTCGTTTATCTCTGTTCTCTGTAATCCTCTTATCTCCAAAGCAAACTTCTCCAGTGAACTACCAGCAATAGAAAGAGTGCTAAGGAATTGAGCATGGCGATCCCGTTGAATAATCTGAGAAGAAATAGGAGCAGGTTTTAATCCCAACCTCTCGCAGACATAACTCTCCACATAAGGGTCAAGATGAGCATAGGTGCCTACTGCTCCGGATATCTTTCCATAACTGATGTTCTCCTTTGCCTTCTTTAGTCTCTCCAGATTCCTCTCTGCTTCCTGCCAGAAAAGAGCAAGTTTAAACCCAAAGGTTATTGGCTCTGCGTGGACTCCATGCGTGCGTCCAATCATTAATGTCCTCTTATACCTCTGAGCCCCTTCTTTCAGCACATATGATAACTCTTCCCAACCTTTTATCAAGACATCCGCAGATTCTCGCAGAAGCAAAGCGAGGGAGGTGTCTAAGATATCTGAAGAGGTCAAGCCAAAGTGTAGATATCTACTCGCTTCTCCTATATTCTCGCTCAGATTGGTAAGAAAAGCAATCACATCATGCCCCACTTCCTTTTCAATCTCATCGATGCGCTTAATATCAAACCTTGCCTTTTTCTTTATCTCATCTAATGCCTGCTCTGGTATCCGTCCCAGTTTTGCCTGTGCTTCGCATACAAGAATCTCTATCTGGAGCCATTTCTGAAACTTATTCTCTCTGCTCCAGAGTCTCCGCATCTGTTCCGAAGAATAGCGGTTTATCATCTTTGGTTGGCAGCCCCACGGGGATTCGAACCCCGGTCTTTAGCCTGAGAAGCTAATGTCCTGAACCACTAGACGATGGGGCCAAGAAAGACAATACACCTCCACTTCTTCTGGTGCCGGGAAGGGGATTTGAACCCCTACAGCGTCTCCGCTACAAGCCCCTCAAGCTTGCGTGTCTGCCAATTCCACCATCCCGGCTTTGGCTGGGGAGAGAGGACTCGAACCTCTGTCTCGTGATCCAGAGTCACGCGTGACTACCACTGCACCACTCCCCATCTTCAACCAGAGTGACAAATCATTTATAAATAATGCAACCCTAATGTTTGAAATGTCTAACGCCAGTGAATAACATTGACATCTTTGCTCTATCCACTGCTTGAATTACTTCCTTATCCCGCAGAGAACCTCCTGGTTGAACAATGGCTTTCACTCCCTTTTCACCTGCCAGATCAACGCTATCTGGGAAAGGAAAAAATCCATCGCTGGCAAGCACTGCTCCCTTTGCTCGTTCTCCCGCTTTTGACAAGGCTATTTTTACTGCCTCTATACGGGAAGTCTGCCCTCCTCCAATGCCCACAGTGGCAAAGCCCTCATTCCCCCTCTTTGCCAGAACAATCGCATTGGATTTCACATACTTGGCTACCTTCCAGGCAAACAGAAGTGCCTCCCTTTCCTTTTCCGAGACCTCCTTCCTGCTCACTCTCCTCCACTGCCTGGGAGATTCACTGCTCTCATCCTCCTCCTGAACCAGTATCCCTCCCCAAGTCCTCTTAAACTCCCAATCTCTCTCTTGCTTCTTCTTATCTATTCGGAGCAAACGCAGATTTTTTCTCTCCGCTAACAGAGCAAGTGCCTTTGCGGTATAAGAAGGAGCAATGAAACACTCCAGAAACCCTGCTTTAAGCACCTCCCGAGCAATCCCCTCATCTACCCTTCTATTAAACCCTACTATTCCCCCAAAAGCAGAAACTTCATCGCACCTTAAGGCATCCTGAAAAGCAGAGGATAAACTCCTGTTAACAGCAACTCCTGCTGGACTTTGGTGTTTGATTATTGCCACTGCTGGTCTATCAAACTCCTTCACCAGTTTGTAGGCAACATCTGCATCTGCAAGATTATTGTAGGACAACTCCTTTCCCTGCAATTGCTCAATCTCTGCAAAAGTTTTAGGTTCAGAGGTCTTATATAAACCAGCCTTCTGATGAGGATTCTCTCCGTATCGCAACTCCCTGATCTTGCGCAACCTCAACTCTATCGTTTCCGGAAGATCCTCCTTCTTTGGAGAGGAAAAATATGTGCTCAGGTACTTAAAGATTGTCCTATCATATTCACTGGTCTGCCAAAAGGCTTCAAGTGCCAAAGTTCTTATGGTATCTTCGCTTAAACAACCCTTGTTCCTCTGCATCTCCTCTAAAATCTCTCTGTATTGAGAAGGAGAAGAAACTACCGCCACTCGCTCTATGTTCTTTGCCCCTGCCCGTAAAAGAGAAACACCTCCAATGTCAATATTCTCCAGAACCTCTCTCAATCCCCTCCGATTATTCGCCTTCTCGGCAAAAGGATAAAGGTTCACTACCACCATATTCAAGAGAAGGATATTATTCTTTCTTATCTCCTCTCTATGCTCCTTCTCTTCCAAAGCGAGCAAACCCGCATAAATCTTGGGATGAAGGGTCTTGACTCGTCCCCCTAACAAGTGAGGGTAAGAAAGATATTCAGAAACAGAAAGAACAGAGATACGTCTATCTTGGAGAAACTTATAGGTCCCTTCAGTAGCCAGAATCTCCACACCATTGCTTATTAACCCCTTTGCAAACTCTACTATCCCCTTCTTGTTATAAACACTGATTATCGCCCTTTTTATCCTTACCATCACTTAAATAAACTATGGGCAACAACAAAGGAAGCAAACACCATAGAGACCATAGACATTAGTTTAATAAGAATATTCAGAGATGGTCCGGCAGTATCTTTGCACGGATCTCCTACTGTGTCTCCCACTACTGCGGATTTGTGCGCCTCCGAACCTTTTCCTCCTAAGTTTCCCTCCTCAATATACTTCTTTGCATTATCCCAAGCCCCTCCGCTATTTGCCATCATTATCGCCAGAACAAAACCGCTGACCAGGGCTCCAGTAAGCAAACCCACCACCGCTTCCACCCCTATTAACAAACCGATAACTACTGGAAGAGTAAGGGCGGAAAGAGAAGGCAAGATCATCTGACTATGCGCTGCTCGGGCGACAATATCTATACAACGGGCATAATCAGGCTTTGCTTTACCTTCCATTAATCCCTTAATCTCCTTAAACTGCCGACGCACTTCTACTACCACCTTTTCCGCGGCTTTACCCACTGCCCTTAAGAGAAGAGAGGAGAAAAAGAAAGGAAGCATTGCTCCTGTAAACAAACCAACTATTAAGCGAGGGTTGAGCAGGCTAAGATCTATCTCTTTGCCTGCGAGATGCACATGTTCACGATAAGCAGCGATAAGAGCAAGGGCGGTGAGAGCGGCTGAACCGATAGCAAATCCTTTGCCTGTAGCCGCGGTAGTGTTCCCTAAAGCATCCAGAGCATCTGTTCTTTTGCGCACATAAGAAGGTTGATGGGACATCTCGGCAATCCCACCCGCATTATCTGCTACTGGCCCATAAGCATCGCTTGCTAAAGTAATTCCTAAGGTAGAAAGTAAACCTACTGCTGAAATTCCTACCCCGTATAAACCCAGTTGAGGGTTCTTAAAACCACCGGCGAAATAATAACTTGCTAATATTGCTCCTCCGGTAGTAATCACCGGAACTAAAGTAGAAAGCATCCCTGTGGATAAACCACTAATTACCACTGTGGCTGGACCGGTTAAGGCTGATTGGGAAATGGAACGCGTCCAGCGATAACGCGAAGAGGTAAAGTATTCTGTGCTTATTCCCAACATCAATCCGGCAATCAAACCAGAAAGTAGAGAAAAATATACTCCGATATGCTCCCCGATAGTCCTCTGCATAATAAAGAAGGTAAAAACAGCAATCAATGAAGCACTCACAAACACTCCTTGCCGCAGAGCGGATAATAAATTCCCTTGCGTAGCCTCCTCTTGAGAGCGAACAAAGAAAGTGCCTATAATTGAACAGATTATTCCTGCACAAGCCATAGATAAAGGAACAAACACCCCTCTTAACCCCAAGCCTGCGGCAACAGCCAAAGCCATTGTGGCAATAATCGCATCTACATAAGACTCATACAAATCTGCTCCCATTCCTGCCACATCACCTACATTATCCCCTACATTATCCGCAATCACTGCGGGATTGCGTGGATCATCTTCGGGAATATCCTTTTCTATCTTGCCCACCAGATCCGCTCCTACATCTGCTGCTTTGGTGAAAATTCCTCCTCCCACGCGAGCAAACAGAGCCATTGAAGAAGCCCCCATCCCGAAGCAAAGCATTGAGTTGGTGATATTCTGAATCTTTAAGGCAGGAGAGCAAGGCTGAATATGCGTATAATACCAATCGAGCAGGAAATAACCAATAGAAAGATCTATCAAGCCAATACCTACCACACACAGCCCCATTACTGTGCCACTGGAGAAAGCAATACGCAGCCCTTTATTTAAACTCTGTTTGCATCCTTGCGTAGTGCGCACAGAGGACTTGGTGGAAATAATCATCCCTATATAGCCACACAACCCGGAAAAGAAACCACCTGAAAGAAAAGCAAAGGGAACAAAGATTACAAAATACCCTCTTAGAGCAAGATAAAGGAGAAGAAGAAAAACAATGGTAAAGAATATTCCCACACTCTTGTATTGCCTTCTGAGAAAAGCCTTTGCTCCTTCCTCCACTGCCCGGGCGATTTTCTTCATCTCCTCTGTGCCCTCATCTTGCTTTAAGATACTTCTGATTAGATAGACTACAAACCCGAGAGCGAGTAAGGAAGTTAAAGGAATAAGATAAAACATCTACATACTCCTTTTTGTTAAAACAAGTGTTGAATAATGAAGAAAGGCTGAAGCATTAACCATTAAACCTATTCATTGCCTCCTCTATTCCCTGCTCTATCACCACCTTTATTGCCTCTACCGCTCTTTTAATTGTCTCCTTCACTACTTTTCTTTCATCTCTCTCAAATTTGCTTAACACGAACTCAGGGATGGCAGAAGAAGGGAGGCTATCTACTGTAGAGTTTTTAATCCCGATACGCATACGGGCAAACCTCTCACTTTTCAAAGAGGCAATTATTGAACGCAAGCCATTGTGCCCGCCATCACCCCCTTTCCTGCGAATCCTTATTCTTCCCAAAGGAAGACTCAGATCATCACAGATTACTAACATATCTTCTTCCTCTATTCTATATATCTCTCTAACCTCAGTTAACGCCTTTCCACTCTGGTTTACATAAGTAAGAGGTTTGCAGATAACTATCTCTTCTTTCTCCCCTATAAGAGCGCATAACCTTTTATCTTTTCTCCATCTAATCCCCTCTGAGAGAGCAAAGGCGTCGATCACTAAAAACCCCAAATTATGCCTTGTCCAACGATATCTAACCCCTGGATTGCCCAAACCGAGGATAAGAAACATCCGCTCACTGCTTCTCTGAGCACACCATATAATTCTCTCAAGAGTCCTTAATTATATCCTAATTATATCCTACTCTTTAGCCATTTGTCAACCAAAATTCCTTATCCCCTCGGAGAAGTTAAAGAACATAAGGGTCAAAACTTGCAAAATCGCTTTGGGTATGCTATCCTCATATTAAAGGAGACAAAATTGCTTTGAAAAAACTATTTCTTTCAGGCTTTCTTAGGTTTATATTGAACTCTAAAGAGTTATAGAAAAGACAGTTATGATTTCGGTAATAAATAACAAAATAATGTTTGTCCGCCTTGCCTTTCCGCAAGAAAAGAAATATTCTCATCCCTATACTCGAACACCTCCTCTTCAGATAGGATATATGATCTCATTGCTAAAAAAAGAGTATGATATCAGGTTTTTAGATGGGCGGGTAACTAACTATTCTCTAAAATTCTTGCTGAAGAGCACCAGGGACTTCAATCCTTCGGTAGTGGTAATGAGTTTCACTCCTGAGGAGCGGGACTCCGCATTAGCATATGCCAGGAAAATAAAAGAGTTCTCTCCTTACATTAAAATAATCTGCATCGGTCCATACGCTTCAGTCCTTCCGCAAACTTTAATCTTTCAGGAATCACCTATTGATTTTGTTCTGCTGGGCGAATGTGAACTTGATCTTATCGACCTTATTAAAAGTTTAGATTCACCAGAAAGGTTAAAAAGAATTAGAAGTTTATACTTTAAAGAAAAAAACCATGCGGAGATAGCCTTGATAGAGGACTTGGATAGCCTCCCTATGCCCGCCCATTCCTTTTTTAGCCCACGGTATTATTTCTCCATTTATCCATTACCACTTAATCTAAAACTTAAATGGGGGTATATTCTCAGTTCGCGAGGCTGTCCATATCAATGCATATTCTGCTCCCCGACTATTCGAACCTCTTACGGATCAAAGATGAGATTCCGTTCACCTAAAAGTGTTGTGGAAGAAATGCTCTATCTGAGATCATTGGGAATAAATATCATCTCCTTTGAAGATGACAATTTCACCGCCTCCAAACAGCACACCTTAGAACTATGCAGAGAGATGATAAATAAAAAGGTAAATCTACCTTGGATTGCTCATGGTCGGATTACTGACTTGTCCAAGGAAATTATGTCTGTTATGAAAAAAGCGGGGTGTGTATTGCTTAAGATAGGTATTGAATCAGGGTCAAATCGAATTATAAACATTCTGTCAAAGACAGAGGAGAGGATAAACTGGAATAAAAAAACCTGTGAAGTGTTCGAGCAAGGCAAGAAGATAAATCTCTCCCTTCACGCTATGTTTATCATCGGCAATCCTCAGGAAACAGAAGAGGATTTGAGTTTGACTATAAATTTAATTAAGCAGATAAAACCAGAATCTATCCAAATCCACTATTTTGTGCCCTATCCTGGCTCGATCGCCTTCGATCGCTATTGCCATAACCAGAAATTCAATGAGGCTCTTCACCACTATAACCCTGTAGATATTATAAATCTGAGCCAAATTGACACGAGAAGATTAAAAGGAACTCAACGGCATATATACCGAAACTTTTACCTAAATCCTTCCTTTTTAATCAGGCACTGCTTAAAATACTGGCGCTTTTATCTGCACAATCCCAGGGTTGCAAGAGAAGGGATTAGAGGATTGATGAAATTATGAAGTTTATTCCCAGACAGGATGTATTTCACTTCAGAGGAGAAATTCAACTAATCCTGCGAACCATTCTATCCGGAGATTGGAGAGACGGAAAGGCATTAGTAGAAGTGGAGCAAAAATTTGCCAGGTATATAGGTTGCAAATATGCGATTTTGATTCCCTCGGTTACCTTTGGGATGCAAGAAATTCTTAGATTTTTGTGTAAAAAGGGGGATGAGGTAATCTGTCCTGCTTTCTGCCATTATAGTATACCCCTCGCTGTTCTCTCAGCCAGAGCAAAGCCTGTATTTGCTGATGTCAATTATAAAACACTTAACATTGATGCGAAAGAGATAGAGAGTAAATTAACCGATAAAACAAAAGTAATTATTGTCCTCCACTTCGGAGGGTATGTAGCAGAGATGGATTCTATCTTAAAAATAGCCGAGCAATACAATCTATCTGTCATCTCTGACTGTGCCCATGCCTGTGGAGCAGAATACAAAGGAAGAAAGTTAGGAGCAATAGAAAAGGCGGCTTGTTTTAGTTTTGGGACAGGGAAAAATCTGGATGGCTTTGGGGCAGCAATGGTAACAACAAACGATGATCTTTTAGCCAGCAATATCCGTGAAGCCCTGCATTTACTCTGTCGATGGCCAAGTTTAATGGAGTTAACGGTCAAAATCGCACGCGCTTATATTCAATGGCTGTTGATGAAACCGATATTTTTCTATACCTTCACTCTCCCTCTAATCTGGATATCTAGCGCTATCCATAAAGAAAGGGACATTCTCTATGAGATAGCCAATCCCAGCAATAAAAAAATATCTCCCGAGTTATCTACTAAAGACAGAATAAGACCTTGCAATCTTCAGGCTAAGGTTATTCTTAAACATCTGGAATTTTTAGAGAGGAGAAACGAAAGAATTATAGAGAATGCCCGCTTCCTAACCGAGCAATTAGGTAATCTTGAGAATATCTGCCTTACTCCCGAACTCCCTGAAACCAGGTCTGTTTTTCTCCTATATCCAATAAAGACTAAGAATAAAGGAGATCTCTCATTTAAACTCCTCATACAGGGAATTGATACACGCAAGAAATATCTTGATATCCCCTATAATCTGAAAATCCTCAGCAAGTTTAAAGCCTGTTCTCCAGTAGCCGAGAAATTGGTGCGGGAGACCCTTTACCTGCCAGTTTATGATAGTTTGGGAAAAGATGATATGATCAAGATCGCAGATGCTATTAAAAGGGTAGCAGTTAATGCAAAAAGGTAAGGATACTAAGGTAGAGATAGTAATTCCTGCTTATAATGAAGAGCAAATCTTGGAGAAAAACATTGATAAGTTAATGGCTTTTTTGAAAGACAAATTTGCTTATAAAAACTATAAGGTTATTATAGTGGACAATGGTTCATCAGATAATACCTTGCACATTTCGCAAAAGCTTGAGAAGAGATATAAGAAGATTGGCTGTATTCATTTATCTCGCAAAGGTAGAGGCAGGTCACTAAAAAAGGTATGGTTGGAAAGTGAAGCAGATGTGCTTTGTTATATGGATGCTGATCTCTCCACCGACTTGAAAACCTTTCCTGAGTTGGTTAACTCAATTATAATAGATGGATATGACATTGCGGTTGGCTCGCGTCTCTTACCCACCTCAAAAGTTGACCGTTCTCTATTAAGAAGATATCTCTCCTATACCTACAATATCCTCCTCAAAACTATATTTAGATTTAAAGAACTTCCTGATGCCCAATGTGGTTTTAAGGCATTAAACAGAAAAGTAATAAAAACCATTCTTCCTAAGGTAAAAAATCAAAATTGGTTTTTTGATACGGAGTTATTGATTTTAGCCCAGAAAAGTGGACTTAAGATAAAATACATACCCGTTAATTGGAAAGACAGACCAAAAAGTCGGGTAAAGATAGTAGATACTATTTTTGAAGATATTGCTGGCATTTTAAGACTTATGATTAGGCCCAATTAGAGTTTGCTTAATGGATTAAACCTGTTTTAGATAGAAAATTTTGTCTAACGAAGTAAAGATGAAATTCAGAAATCTTGTAGAACTCGCAGAAGATATAACCCTGGCAAAGATTCTTAAACGCAAAATTCCCCTCAGAGTAACACATAATATTACTTATAGATGTAATCTAAATTGCTCTTTTTGTTTATTGAAAGAGCGATTGAATAAACCGAATAATTTTGAGATGAATACTCTTCAGATAAAGAATATGATGAAGGAGTTTAAAGAAATGGGAACAAGATTCTGGCTATTTAGTGGCGGTGAACCCCTTCTGAGGGAAGACATTGGCGAGTTGATTGGTTACGCCAAGAATAAAATGAATTTTCATTGTAGTCTCTCTACTAACGGATTACTGCTTGCAGAAAGGATAAAAGATGATCCCTCTTTTAAACAGCTTGATCTCATCCAGATTAGTTTGGATGGTCCAAAGGAAATTCAAGATAGATTGAGAGGGGAAGGAAGTTATGATAAAATAATTTCAGCATTAGATATCTTAAGAGAATTACAGATTAAAGTAGTAATTATGACTTTACTTTCTAAACATAATCTCTCTCATCTTCATTCTCTTATTAAACTCACGGCTCAATATAAGACAAATATTATTTTTCAAGTGATAGGCACCCAACCAGCATATCCTGCCAAATCAAAGGAGAAGTTCTTTCCTTCCAGAAATGTATTTAAACAGGCTGTCCAAGAATTGATAAATGAAAAAGAAAGAAATTCTTTTATTATCAATTCTCTTGATTATCTCAAGATGGTAAGAGACTTCTGGCCGGATGCCCCTCATAAGATAAAATGCTATGCGGGCCGGTTTTATTGCGAAATCACTCCTGAGGGTTTTGTTGTGCCCTGTTGTGCTAAATTAGACAGAATTAAGGATATCTGCAATGGATTAGATGCAGGATTCCAAAAGGCTTTCTTCCAATTAGATGATATGGTTGAATGCCGAGATTGTTATTATGCTGGAGCTCAGGAATCAAATATTATTCTGGGAATGATCCCTTGGGGGATAATAACGCTTTATAGAAGTTATTCTCGTCTAAAGCAACTATTAAAATAATCGAGAAGAAAGATGCTTTCTAATAATCTAATGGTTAATATATCAAAAATCTTTTTAAACTTCTTTTCTAAACGAAAAGACATTTTAGTTTCTTTGCTTTTTGCTGTTCTATTTATCGGTCTAATCTTGATAATAAGAATACCAATCAAACAGGTCTTTGAATTCAATCCCGATGAAGGAACTGATTTAATGACTTCTTTACTTCTTGCAAAAGGATTCTCTCTTTATACACAAATATGGTATGAACATCCACCTTTGGTACCGGTAATCCTATCTTATTGGTTTAAGTTGTTGGGACCTTCAATCTACCACGGCCGTCTTCTCATATTAATCTTCTCGGGAATATTTCTCTGGGCATTTTATCAAACGATTAAAAATCTATGGGGAAGCCTCTGTGCCTTTACAGCCATTGTATTTCTAATTTTCTCTACACTCTTTCTTCGTTTACACATCTCGGTTATGCTCTGTACCCCTGCGCGTGCTTTGGCAATGCTTTCAATCTACTTTATAACTCTCTATAAAAAATCCTGCTCAAAACGCTTTTTAGTGCTATCAGGAATCTCTATGGCTCTCTCGCTACACGCTAAATTGATTATGCTATTTCTGGTGCCACTCATTGCATTAGAAATCATTTATATCAAAAGGTTAAGTTTAAAAAACACAAAAAAGATAGACTTTTTCTATCCTCTTTTTTTATGGCTTGGTAGTTTTTTAATTATCTATCTTGCCATTATTATAATATTCTTTCATTTTGATTTTTCTTTGATAATCCAGCAATTAGTGCAGCCTCATTTTAAAAAAATAACCCTGCCCGGATACGATTTCTCAACTATATGGAAAATAATATTAGCCGACTACGATATTACTC
>Ga0164311_10000068_pt1 | contig 35777 bp, 36 predicted proteins | sample GuaBasSedimGuay2_FD_121796 | JGI IMG/M metagenome (GOLD analysis project Ga0164311, IMG submission 121796) | Subseafloor sediment microbial communities from Guaymas Basin, Gulf of California, Mexico - Guay2, Core 4569-9, 9-12 cm | ecosystem: Environmental > Aquatic > Marine > Hydrothermal vents... | reverse complement strand
GATAACTTCAGAGGTGTTTGATATACAAGAGGTGATTAATGAGATCGAACTTGATTGGAGAAACAGGCTGTATACCTATTGGCCAAAATACATGGGAAGGTACAACATCGAAGGAGAATTGTTCCTTTGTATGTCCCCACATGATGACGGTTTTACTGAAGTGGACTTTGTAGACCCGGGAACTATCTGTGATAAGGGAGATAGTGAGACAGGAATCATATTTCACCCAGATAAGCCCAATTTGCCTCTATTTTACAATATAAGTGTCGGGGGAACATTAACTGATCAAATCCCATCAATTTTCATCGCCAAGTACCCTGAATTGCGTTTTATAGCATCAAAACACAAGGATTGGGCACCAAAATTGCAAAAGAGTGTACGTTCTCGAAGGAAAATACATTCTCAATTTGGTGGTTACAAAAGGTTCATAGTTTCGATGGACAAAGGTTTTGTAACGAAAAGGGCAGCTTCCCATCTACGAACTACTCTAATATGGTTGAATTACTACGAAAACCTCAAGAAGTATGAAATTGACCACAAGAAATCTGCTGGAGCTTATCTTTGGGTATTCAAGATAGAAGACCCCAGGTCATTTAAAATATGGCTTGCAATGGATGATACTGATAAAAGGAAGACAGGTATTATCTCTAAAAAGACACCTGGCTCCTCTTTAGTTCTTCCCCCAGGCATGACTGTAGAAGTCATAAATCCCCAATTACCACAAATTCGAGAAGAAGATACCGACATTAAAGAGATGGTAGCCTCAGGTTTGAATGAACCTGATGATATTATGACGGGTTCTTCAAAAGGAACGTTTGCTGCTGTGAAAGCATCTCGTGGACCCATGTCTGATAGGGTATCAGATGAGATTGCTTATTTTGATCGATGGTTGAAATATGACTTTTGGAGAAGTATTTTCTTCTTGCGAAATGCTATGTTAGGTGATAAAGCTTTTCCAAAGTTATTCTCAGTTAGGGAAGCTGTTGGATGGAAGAAAAAGAAGCCAATATTCAAAGATGTCAAAAGAGCACCAGAAAGACTCATTGAAATATCATTCCCGGTATCAGAAGTCATTGACTTTGAAGCCAGAGCAAGAGGGTTATTAGGAGTCAAACATGGACCAGTTGCTGAGTCGATGGGGGTTCCGAATGTAGAAGTTGCTCGTAGGATGGGGATGGGAGGTTATCCCAGGATGAGGCTTAGAAAGGCTACTGAGGATGACAAATACCCCGAGCTGAAATACGAGCTGGGGGCAGATGCAGAGGGTTCACAGGAGAGAAAATTAGAACCTGGCAAACCTAAACCTGCACCAACAAAAGAAAGCAATAACCAGAAGAAGTAATGGCCGACTACTTCTGGAACACAGCAAGGAGGGCAGACGGGTGCCCAGTCCATCCGTTTAGCCCTCCTTGCTATTATAACCTCTAATAGGAGAAAGTAAGATGGAAAACGAGATACCAAGAGGAGCAATGAGGTTTGTAGAAACTGGCCCTGATTGTTTTGCAGTAGTTGAGCAACTTGCTGAAGATAAACCGCCTAAACTGAAGATGGTGGGTTATTCAGGGGGTCTTATCAAAGGGCATTGGTACTGGGGTGATCTTGCAATTGATCTTAAAGGTATGGAATTTCCATTGAGTAAGTACCCTGTATTGGAAGATCACAATACAGATTTAAAGATTGCCTTTACAGGCAAACCAGATGTTTCGAATGGAAAACTTGAATTGAATCCCGAGACATCCAAATTCTTAGACACCGAAGCAAGCCGTCAATTTCAAAAGAACTCTTTAGCTGGGTTCCCTTATCAGTCGAGTATTTACGCCCGCCCATCTGTTGTTGAAAGACTATCTGATGGTGAAAAGGCTGAAGTCAACGGGATGACTGTTAGAGGGCCAGCTTCTATTTGGAGAAAGGCAGCTTTTAAGGAATGCTCTGCTTGCGTCTTTGGATGGGATGGTAAAACACAGGCTTCCGCCTTTTCCAAAACTGAAATGGAAGAAGTCGATATTGAATATCTTGATAAAGGAGGTGAGAGTTCCCTGTTAAGTGAGGAAGGAAAACAAACGATACTCAAAACAATTAACCAAGGAAAGGAGGAAAAGCTGATGGATGTAAAAGAATTGCGTGAAAAACATCCTGATTTGGTTGTGCAATTGACCGAAGAGGTTACGAACTCTGTAACCGAAACAGTTACGGCTTTAGTAACTACCCAACTTACCGAAGGCTTCAATGCTGAAAAGACGGCCTTAGAGGCGAAACTCGCCGCGAAAGACCAGACCATTGATGGTCAAGGCACCCGTCTTGCCCAGCTGGAAAAGAATGACACCATTAGAGGGGCCAATGAGCGTCAAACTTTAGCCGATCGCATTTGGGAGTCTAAACTGTCCGAGAGCGCATTGGACGCCGGTATGCACGAAAAGATCCGGGCAATGATTACGCACACCAAGTTTGTGAAAGATGATGTGTTGGATGAAACCGCATTCGCTGAAGCAGTCGATGCAGAAATAAAAGACTGGGAAGGCAGAATGAAAGGGAGTTCTATCCAGGGCACTGGCTTTACTCGCAAGAGTGGAGACGGAGATCCGGAAGAAACAACCCTGTCAGCAAAAAACAAAGAAGTCTCCAATGGTCTGTTAGCATTGGCAGGACAAAAACCTAAATAAAGGAGGTGAGGTAATATGGTAGAACATATCGGTGGCGATTCTCCGCATATTCTTTACGGGGTCCAGTCCGATTATAAGGTTCTTTTTTACTCAGAGCACATGGCAGCCCTCACCGCGCCAATCACTTTGGCAGCCGGTTATGGTGTTTTGTCCATGGGTACTGTTCTCGCCATGAATCTTTCGAATCTGAAAACTGGTGGACGTGACAAGCTTGTACCTTATAATCCAACAACTTTTACTGGCAAAGAAGATCACCCGGGTCGGGCATTTCTTGTTTCTGATTCAGGAACAACGGCCTCCACGGTCAAGGTTACTCTTGATGACAGCTACAAAATGGCTGTTGGTGATGATCTTATTATTAATGATGACACGACGGCCGCAGAAAACCTGGGGGCTATTACTGCAATAGACCGAACAACTTATTCCAATTTTGCAGTTATTACAGTTACCACGGCAACTGGCGGTACTTCGTTCACAACTGCTCGCTTTGCAAATGTGTTTATTGAAGCAGGCACCAGCGGCAATAGCTATTCGGATGCTGTAGGGATTCTTATGAGTTCCAGAGATACAGGTACCGGACAAAATGCACAGGGCGCACCTGCTGAGTTAATTCTCGGAAATTGCGTTCTTTACGAAGGAATGCTTACCAATCTTGATGCAGCCAGCAAGGTAGACTTGTCGGCGGCTTCTTTCGGTGAGTTCCTATACATTCGATAGAAAGGAGGTGAGAGAGTATGCCAAGAGGAAAAGCTGATATACCTGAGCTTCGATTAGAAGTTCTCCAAAACTTTATAACGCAATTCATGTCACCTCCGGACCTTATGCTGATGAACTTGTTCGGTTCTTCTCCTTCCCCGTCCAGTACTGTTAAGTGGGAAAGCATGAGGGGTGGGCGTGGTATGACACCGTTTGTCGCCCCGGGCTCTCCATCTCCGAGAACGGCACCGTTCGGTATAGCACAACATATCGCGGAGGCCGCCTATTGGAAAGAGAAAATGTACTTCGATGAGGAGTTTTTGAACAATCTCCGCAAAGAAGGTACAGAAGGCGAGTACCTGGATTCGAAAACTCGTCTGGCAAGAGAATTAGCCGGACTTGTTAATCGTTCAAACCGCAGGAAAGAGTGGATGTTTGCTCAAATGATCTTCAACAATGGCTTTAACTACATGCGAAAAGGTGGTTATATGTCTTCTGTTGATTATCAGATTCCTTCGGATCACCGTGTTACCTTAGCAGGTAATGCTCGTTGGGGTGAAACGGCCGCCAACATTATTGGTGATATTCGTGATGCCAAAAGAAAGGTGAAAGAAGATTGCGGTGGCAAAATCAATTATGCCATCTGTAATTCTACTGTCCTTGCTATGCTGGCAGACGATGACACCATCCGAGAGCTTCTCCAAAAGAACATGTTTGGAGAGGGTAATCTGTTTGGTAGTGGTGGTGGAAATGATTTCGTTGAAGCCAATGCCAATGTTATTGCTCGTTTGCTCGACATTCCCAATATAGCTGTTTATGATGAGATGTATGAAATTAAAAGCTGGATAACCAGTACTCTTTCCGGTGGTTCGAGTACCTGGGTTTCTGTTCAGGATGCTTCTGATTTCACAGCTTTTGAGACTGTTCGCATTCATAACAATACCACAGGTGCCTATGAGGATCGTGTTATTCTCTCGGTTGATACATTTACCAACCAGTTACAGATTGAATACCCGACGGACAATTCATACAAAGCTGGTCTCGATTCTGTTGCCATGCGGAAATACTTTGTGCCGGATAACAAGATTGTTTTCATGTCTACTTCTATAGACGGTGAAGCAATCGCAGAGTACAAACAAGCTCCGTTTGGTTTAGGCCGTCAGTATGGTCTGCAAACAGACAAGCATGAAGAATGGGACCCGGAAGGTATCTTTATCCGAGTACGGGATAAGGGCCTGCCCATTCTGTATCATCGTGATGCTATTTATTCTATCGAGGTTGCTACTACAGCAGCAGCATCCGCAACGTCCACAACCACAACTTCGTCTTCGACTACTACCACAACTACTGCTTAATAGCGGTTGTGTCAATAATGGGAGTGAAAATCCATGATTGAGAAAATAGAAATAAAGAAGACTTTGAAAGCAGGTAAGAATATATGGGAGGAGGGGACTATTCTTGATCGTAAGGATGGTCCCTTCCCTTCCGATATTCTTGAAGAAGTTCGCCTCAATAGAGGTACCGTCGAAGTCATAGAAAGAAGTGAAGGTATTTCGATAGGGGATATTCCCAAAATAGTTGTTGATAATTCGAACCCCACTAAAGTTAGCAACATCATTACCAATAGCAATGTTGAAATTAAATCACAGCCAGTAGTTTTGAGGAGGCGGAAGTTATGAATACATCAGCTTGTACGGCTCTCTTGAAGCAGGAAGTAAAAGGACTGACATCTTATCTTGTGAGTGCTGATTACAAGAATGCCCAAGCTGCCGCTTCAAGAGATACGGGATGGGCTTTACCTGTTACCGATTCTTTTCAGATTCAATGGTATTTGAATCGATCTAAACGCTGGTTGATATATTATCTTTGGACAGAAAGTGCTGCCAAGTTCCAAGTTGAGCAAATACACTTGGAGCACAAATTTAAGCACTATGGTTCAGTTTTAGAGCAAATGGATCAGGCTTTTGTAGATATTCAAGATGCAAGACCTGATATGTTTGCTGGTGTAGATTCTTTCCATTTATTCGGAACCAAAGTCGATGCGGGCTTTTCGTATGGTTCATTAACGGGTAGGGATGAGACTTACCTGGAGGCAAACAAGGTTGATTTCGGACCAAATGAGAATACATAATGTCAATAGGTCTTGATATAAAAGAAGTTCTTGCCGAAGTAGGGCAGGCCTATACGATAATACGAGATGCAGGAAACGTTACTGGAGAGAACACCTTGTATGCCAGTAACGCTCAGGTTACAAAGCCTTTTATCCGTGAGTTTTTTACTGAATGTTGGTTATCTTATGATTCTGTAGCAGTTGTTGGTGATACCATTTTATTAGTAGTTCCCGGATCTTATCATTTTGTGATGAATAAGTCTCCGGATATGCTTGAGAATGAAATATGGAGATACCAAGCTGTTCTTTATAAAACCAATGTAGTTTGTGATATTAGGCGGCCTACGAACCCTAATTATGATCCTCAAAATTATCATAGGGCTACCACGTGGAGTTATATCAAAGAAAGTGCCAGAGCATTAATAACAGCACCTTTATATGGGCACTCTCTTGAAACAGATGAGGAATTAGCTTTATTGGGCTTGGAAATGCATGAGATGTATGTTCCCACTTCTTGGGGAGTACAGCCCCTTGATAGAATCGTCCTTTCTGAATCTGTTTATTATCGTGTAGAAACTGTCAAACCTAGACGTTATGATGGAATGGATGTCCTTGAGTTAGGAGAAGATAACAGGGCTTCATTCTCTACTACTACAACAACCAGTACTACTACAACAACCAGTACAACGACAACCAGTAGTACAACGGCTTCAACCAGTTCAACCAACTCGACCTCCACAAGTTCATCAACTACCACTACAACTACAACGATATGATTTATGCTGTAATTGATGGTAGTGACCTCAGAAAGGTTAGGATGGCAATATCTCGTACCGTAAAAGAGATATTCCGCCAGCAAAATAACCTTCCCCGCAGTTGTGCCATTGAAGCACGGAACCTTCTTATTGGAAATATAAACAAGCAGTCTTTTCTATATCAATCTTATAGTAAGGCCTATCGTAAATGGAAAATTAAGATGGGCTACCCTTTGATATATTGGAGATTAAGAGGAGACCTTGCTAATAATATCAGATTCTTTAGAAAGTCAGCCGCTCTTACAAGCATGGACCCCAGTGGGAGAAAAGGTGGGGTTTCTTGGATGGCGGGAGTTCCCGGTGGTATTTATGACTCAGGTGGTAAAAATTGGTCAGGTTCGGGTGCTCCTACTCAAATAGCTTTATATGCCCGTGTCAATGAATATGGTAATAGCAAAGTACCTGCCAGACCATTGTTCAGACCAACTGCTTTGCAGTACAAGAAAGCATATCTTCCAAAACAAGGTATGCGCTCTCTATTAAGGATAAGAGGTAAATGGCGATGAAGATTTTAGATGTCCAGGCAAAAGATATCCATGTCACTTTTGAAGTATCATTAACGGAAATAAACATGCTGCTTGATTTCTTATCAAGAGCAAAGGTAACATTTGATGGTGCAGAAGAACCCGAATTCAAAAAGACCTTATTGTTTGTCCAAGATGAGTTCTTTCCGATTTTAGATAAATTAACTGAGGAGGTCAAAAATGACCTTGGACCCGACAGCCCGGGAGTCCAACTTTCGTGATAGTTGGAAGAAGTTCTTAGTAGATAACATATATACCATTTCAGGTGTACAAGTTACCTTTGATCGAACAATGGCTACTCCTTACTTAACAGGGCATAAAGAGACAACAAGATGGGTGAATGTTCGTTTTGGAGAGTTAAGCAGGGGCCACTTATCTACGGGTTTTGTAGAGATATACTGCTGTACGAGACAGGACAATGAGGGTTTTCGTATTGCTCAATTAGGTGATCTTGTGATGGGGTACTTATCAAATAATACAGGAGATGGTATTATGAGAGTTCCCTTTTACCGTAGTCATTCAACTCTTCCCTGGGAGAAGATAGGTGGGATTGTTGTACAGGAGATTATTGAAAGTGCCCAGTTTTTAGCTGAAGATGAAACCAAATACAAAATATTAACTATCATATCAAGGTTTGCGAGCATAATATAATGTTGAATGATGCAAAAAAGGAACCACGTGGTGTTCTGTACAAATGTGAAAAGTGCGGACAGCCCCTGGTTGAAAGACTTCAGAATGGTTTATGGAAGTTCAAATATGGGCGTGGTAGAAAGAGAAACCCAAATACGAATACAACACAGGACTGGAATTCTGTGTTTATATATATTCATGGATCTTTGAAGATCCGCTGTTTTAGGATAGAATGTGGCCACTGGCAAGTGTTCAATTACTTTCCTAAATCCAATCGACAGAAAGCCCCGGCGTCAACAGTAACTTAATAAAGGAGGTGATACTATGGCGAGAACAGGTCCTATTACAAAAGATAGTTCAACTGTAGCCCTTGGTTTGGCTCAAATTCGAATTGGTACATGTGAGACTTATATTGGTCAGATTCGACCGATATTAGGTTTGGCTGCATCAATTGGTGCTTTGGCTGATACCAAGTTTATGTCTACCGTAGAAGTTTTCAAACTGGAATCTGGTTTCCCGATGTTGGAGGATGCTGTGTTTCCACTGAGAGAAGGATGTTCCCTTGAGTGTGGATTCAAGGAAATAACCCCTTACAACCTTGCCCTTGCAAGAGGACTTGATCCTACTGCAGGTGGTTATGCCGATGAGCACTTAGGTAATATTGGGTTGGGTTCCATTGCTGCCCCGTTGTCTGTCAGAATGGAAGCTATTTATACTTACCCAGATGGTGTAAATACCATGACTATTGTGTTTCCGAGGTGCCAGGTAGTTGCAAGTCTTGAGCTTGACTTTGCTTCGGAGGAACCCGCGGCTGTTTCCATTACCCTTGAGTCAAAGAGGGCTGATGGTGCAACTTCCTGGATTAATGAAGCAGGAGGAACCACAAATGGGCATACTATTTGGGATGCCCAACCGCTCGGAAGAGTACTATGGGATGATGGTACAGGTAGCACAAGTACCTCTACTACTACAACCACGTCATAAGGAGATTGATCATGCCGGAGATCGATGAAAGCCGACTCAACCCTCAAATTAGGAAGCTCGAAGTAGGAACACGTTCCCTGAGGGAAATAGAGGTATATCCTCTATCATTAGCTGATGAAATTAAACTGTCGAAGATAATTGGAGATGGATTAATCTCCTTTTATGAAAGTAGCAAAGGAGATGTCTCCAACGAAACAACCGTCAACTTTATATTGGAAGTTATTATCAATAACTTAGGGGATGTCCTTGAGATGGTAACGGAAGATGTAGAGTTGTCGGAAGTTTCGAATGACCAAGCTTTAGATATAGCAGAAATCATTTATGAGGTAAACTTTGAGACTGTAACAATAAAAGTGAAAGGCCTCTTCGAGAAGATTCAGGACTTAAAATCGGGGAGGCCGTCTCAATCGTCTGTGAAAAGTACCCAGGGTACAGACTCGAACACTTCTACCAAAAGAGCTTCATTGAAGGAGGAGTTACAAGAGGGCAGTTAATTGTCCTATTAGAGTACACTCTAAAGAGGGAAGAACTCCGAATAAGGTTTCAAGCAAACATACATGGTGCTAAGTTAGCAAAACCGGACCCTGTTCTTCCCACAAAAGAAGCACCCACACCAACTAAGTTTGGTGACCCAAGTGATTATGAACATCTGTCAAAAGAGGAACGAAAAGAACTTACTCAAAAGATGAAAGACCTTCATAAATCAGAAGTTGGTGGTGGTTTAAAGGAGATTGGAAGGTGACATATGGCCGTAGGTGATAAAGACCTTACTTTAGGAATCTTATTTAAGGGGCAAGTAAATAGTGTTATACGCAACTTGGATAAGACTCTTAATCGCTCTCTTGTAGGGCTTAACAAAAGCCTAAAGACCTTCTCTGCTAATGCTAATAGGATGGCAGACGTAAACAAGAAGTTTACGAAGTCTTTTACCCCTTTGAATAAACAATTAAGTGGTATGTCGGGCGCCTTAAATCGTATTTATGGTGCCATGCGAGTTACCGCTTCATATGGTATAGCTGCCTCAGCTATATTTGCAGTTACAAACGCTTTTCGACAAGGCATAGCTGCTATAGTTGATTATGACCAGGCTTTGTTTAACTTGAAAGCTATTACCAATGCTACTGAAGCAGAAATACAAGCAATGGGAGAGGTTATTACAGATGTTGCCAGAAGAACTAAGTTCTCGGCATCTGAAATAGCTGAAGGTATGGTTCTATTAGGTCAAGCAGGTTTGACCGCTGAGGAATCAATTGCTGCTGTTGGTGCCACCGCTGATCTTGCTTCAGGCACTCTTTCTGACTTCAGAACTGTTGCTGACCTGGTAACTACCACAATTCGTGCATTCAATATTGATGCTTCGCAAACAAGCAGAATAGCAGATGTTATGGCGAATGCGATCAATAGGTCTAAACTCAACGTTGATAAATTGAGAGTAGCATTCAACTTTGTTGGTGCTGCTGCCGCTCAAACAGGGCTTTCTCTTGAAGAAACAGCCGCATCCATGATGGTTCTTGCTAATGCTGGTATACGAGCAAGCACAATTGGTACTGGTTTGCGACAGGTGCTTGCCCGCCTCATGGCCCCGAGTAGAAAACTCCGAGATGAATTTAAATTACATGGAATTGAACTTGATTCCGTAAATCCCAAATACAACACCTTTGCAGAGGTAATGGAAAATCTATTACCTGCTATATATGACACTGAGAAAGGTGTCATTGATATGTCAAAAGCATATACTTTGTTTGGATTAAGAGGTGCCCAAGCTGCTGCTATTTTAGGCAAATCATTTACTTTGGTAGGTAAAGGCAGTTGGGAAGAAATGCATGAGGCTGTATATGAGTTAGGAGCAGCTTCACGAATGGCACAAACCCAGGCAGAGGGTCTTGCTTTCAAGCTGAAGAACTTAGCAGACAGGGCAAAGAATTTAGCTATTGCTCTTGGTGAGGCTGGTCTTATTACTGTTATGAAAGGACTGGTTGATATCCTGGCGAAGATAATTACAGGATTTGAGATTCTTGTAAAAGACCCCTTAGGTAAAGCTATACTGCAATTTGGAGCTTTGACTGCTACTATCCTCCTTACAACTACAGCATTAAGGGCTTTAGCTGCTGCTTTCACCATGCTTATGATTAACTTTGTTGGAATGGGGGTTCCTAAATATATTGGGTTACTATCAAGGACTTTTTATTACCTTGTTGCAGTTGTTAAGAAGTTATGGACGGTATTTGTATCATTTGTCACAGTACTAAGTGCTGTAGCTACTGGGATAGGTGTTGTTTTATTAGCCTGGTATAAATGGGAAAACAGGGCGAAGAAGTCTTTAGCTACTACCCGAAAGATGATTGTGGATGTAGGCAGATTAAGTACGGAGTTTGATGCTCTTATTGGTGGTTTAGATGCTCTCCATGATAAACATAAGGAGGGAACAGAAACAAACAGAGAGTATATACATTTTCTTAGGAGGATGCTTACTACCCATGAAGTATTAGCAGATAGGCTTGACATAACCAAAATGAGTTTTGAAGAGGTTCGTGCTGAAGTAATAGCTTTTGATAGGGAGATGAACAAAGTTCCTAAGTGGACTGCTCAAATGGAGGAGCTTACTGATATTATGGCGAGGGTAGATGAAGTAAGGGATGGTTGGTTGAATAAATCCTGGCTACCTTGGTTATATCAGAGTGAAGAAGATCGTATAAAGGAAATGAAGGGACTATTAAGTGATTATAGGACATCATTAAAACTTACCCAGCTCGAAATAGCTGAATTTGGTATGAGGCATGATATGTCTGCCGAAGCCATCAAACATCTTGCTTTCGAAGTTGTTCAGTTTAAAGAAATAACAATGGAGGAAAAATGGGCCTTTGCACAAGTAGTGGTTGAATTAGTAAAAGTGAACAGAGAAAAGGCGAGACAAAAAGCTCTTGATCTGGAAGCTATAGAAGTTAAACAAACCAAACTTGAATACGATAAATTATATTACACCCTATTGGCTCGTTATGAAACAGATGCAGCTAAAAAGGCCAAAGCAATTCTTAACAAGGAATTGAAGGACCTTGATGAACAGTATGATGACAAGATTAAAAAGCTGGAAAAACATGAAGTACTTGTGGCTAAATTAAAGAGGCAGAAAGCGGAATTAATTCTTGCTGCCGAGAGAAAGTACGTTCAATCTATATCTGCAATTCAGTTTGATGATGCTATGGCTGATTTGAAACGGGAAGATATAAGGGCGAAAGCAAGACTTTCAGCAATGAAAGCTACCAATGTAGCATGGGCAACAGAGAATAAGCATTTCCGTAAACTGGAATTAGAGCAAGATATTAATATAGCCGAGAAGAAGGTATCTAATCTAAAAGCCCGCCAGGAGGAAATGCTAACTGATGAAAAAGTATCAACGAAGGAGTTTTTAGAGATTGATACTAAACTTTGGGAAGCCCGGTATGCCCTTTCCGAGCTTTATTATGACAGAGGTAAACTTTTAAAGAAGCAAGAAATAAAGGACTATAATGAACAACTGAAATACCAATTGGATACCACAGAGCGGTATACTGAAGAATGGATGGCTCTTTTTGAGGAAGCATATAAACGAGGGCAAATTAGTTATGCCCAATATATCGACACCAAAAAACTCAATGATGCTTCTTGGGGAGAAGCTTTCAAGATAGGGCTCGAAAAAGCTGCTATAGATGCTGATAATTGGAAAGAAACTATGTTGCGTATTGGTTCAGAACTAAATGATAAGTTAGCAACTGGTATGACCGATGCTCTTTGGGATTTTATAGATGGTACTAAATCTGCAAAAGAAGCTTTCGCAGATTTTGCCCGAGATACTGTACAGTGGCTTGCTAAAATAATCATCAGGCAAACAATTCTAAATGCTTTGCAGGGTCTGATGGGTGGTATGGGCAGTGGCCAATCTGGAATGCCTGCTGTAATGGGCGGTATGTGGGCTGGTGTAGACCATCAAGGTGGTATAGCTGGAAGCGGTGCTTCCCCTGTAAGAGTAGTAAACCCTGCTGTATTTTCAAACGCTCCTAAATACGGTGGGGGTGGTATAGCAGGAAAAGATGAAGTTCCTATTATAGCACACAAAGGTGAAGGGATATTCACTCCTGAGCAAATGGCAGCTTTGGGAAATCAAGAAATCAATATTGTGAATATTACGGACACTAAACTGATAGATTCATACATTGCTACACCTCGGGGCAAGCAATCAATATTAAATGTGATAGGCTCCAACCCATCAACAGTTAAAAGGATGCTTCGATAATGGATCTCGAACAACCAACTGCATATTTTGTACACCCTGTTTACTGGGGTTCTGGTTTTAATTACGGAAGATCCTATATGAGTTCAATAACAACGGCATTAGTTGGAGTGGAACAAAGGTCTTTATTACACCATTATCCTAGAAGGGAAATTATTTATGATGTTATTACCAGAAACCAAATAGAAACATACCATATAAAGAAGTATTTGAAAGCTTACCTTCATAAAACATGGGGTGTTCCTATTTGGGTGTATGATATGACACTAACACAAGCAGCAAGCATAGGTGCTTCTACTCTAAACGTAGGTTCTACGCAATGGAGAGAGCTTTCCGCGCTATCTTATGTTCTTTTGTACACAGACTATCAAACTTACGAAGTGATACAGGTACAGAGCTTTACAACGAGTCAAATAACAACTGTAACCAACTTAACAAGCAGTTGGGGAATAGGTACTAAAGTGTACCCTGTTTTGAGAGCTAATCTTTCGGCTGCCCAAGAGTTTGGAGCAAAGGTGCCCGAAGTGTTTGCAATTAAGATGCACTTTATTGAATCATTTAGAGGATACAGTTACACATGACCCTTTCTTTTACTGACTATAGATACAAACCTGTTTTTCATGTTGGTCCTATTTGGGAAGAATCCCCAGGTAAACTAAGTAGGAACAGGACTGATATAATTGGTACTACTTTTGGATACACTTACTCCGAACCTTTGTCTAACTTCCCAAACTACAGTACAAATTTCATATACAATTTTGTTGGTAAAGAAGATATTTCAGTGGTTAATGGCCTGTTTGATTCACTCAAAGGAAGAATTGAGAATATATGGTTCCCAAGTTGGATCGCTGATTTCAAGATAAATGGGGATATTGCTTCTACAGATACTACCATTGATGTTCTGACAACTGAAAATTACAGTGTTTTTTATCCACCAGGGAGAGGTACTGGTAGATACTTGTTTATTTATGTAAATGATAGCATATGGTTTGCTCGTAGATTAACAGGGTACACAGCAACCAAAATTAATATTGATAGTGCTTTAGGGAGGAATATACCTAAATCTCAGGTAAAGTTCATCAGCTTTTTGTATATGGGAAGATTAGATTTAGAAACAATTGAATGGATGTATTCTTCTCCAGAGGTAGCATCTACAAAGTTGTATTTTGTTGAGTTACCAAACGAATATACTTCCACTACAACGACAACGGCATAATTATGAAAACTCCATCAGATGAATATGCAGGTAAAGAAGAAGCCAAGATACGCAAACCCATTGAGCTTTTCCATTTCTATGATGATCTAACCCTTGATCAACGCTTTTGCAGTTCTGATATAGCTATTAGTTATGGCGGCAACACTTATGAGCCAGCTACTGTAACTCGTGGTCCTATTGAGTATAATGCAGAATTGGAAATAAGTAAGATGGTGGTAACTACTGATTATTTAAATCCAGCTGTTTCCCAGTTTATAGCACAAAGTCCTACTCAGCAAACCTGGGTTCAAGTTTTGAAGTTGTTTTCAGATCAGACCCCATATGAAGTTGATGTCATTTTCGTTGGACAAATAAGCACCATCACATTGTCTGGGACCAAAGCAGAAGCAACGGTAGTTGGATTTGAAGTTTATCTGAACAGACCTGCTTGTATCCTTAGATACCAAAATCAATGCAATCATAATCTATTTGATGAAGGCTGTGGTCTTTTAGAAGATGATTATGGGATAGCTAAATCGATAAGTTCTGTAAGCTCGGATGGACTGACCATTGATTTTGTGTCGTTGACTGAGGCTGATAGTTATTTCACTTTAGGTTTTATAAGAGTGGGCTCAGGGGCCACAGTAGATTATAGAATGATTGTCAGTAATATTGGAGATTCAATTAGTGTTCGGTATAAATTCAATACATCTCCTTCTGGAACAGTATATTTGTACCCAGGTTGTGATGGTGATCTTTCTACCTGTACTGATAAGTTTAGTAACGAAGACAACTTTTTGGGGTTTCCGTATATACCAGAGATAAACCCAACAAGAGTAAGGGTGTGGCAGTAATGTTCTATTTCGATAAACCAGAAAATATAGATAAACTGTCCCAAGCTATTAAAGGTTGGCAAGGAACCCCCTGGATGCTTAATGCCCGTATTAAGCACCGAGGAGCTGATTGTTCAAATTATGTGGCAGGGGTGTTGGTAGATAGTGGAGCGAGGAATAGAATTTTGATTCCAGCCCATTCAGATTGGTATTTCCTACATACCAAAGATGATGTATTAGTTGATGGTACCATAAATCTTGGTGTTGAGAATGGGGATTTCAACAACCCTAAAGATGGTGATATTATAATGTATAAAGTTGGTAAATCAATTGCACATACAGGAATATATCTAAAGGGAACAGTGCATCATTCTTTGTATGGAATGGGGGTTACTGATATGCCCTGGTTAAATAGAAAGTGGCAAAAGCGAAAAAGGTTTGTCTTTAGATTAAAGGATAGATCATGAGTGGTGGATCAATATTAGGCGGGGTTGTTGGTTTTGTTATTGGTGGATTTATGGGCGGTCCTGGTTTTAATTTGTACACAGCCTATGTAGGATTCACTATTGGGTATGGCATTGGCTCTATGATTGACCCCCTTGACCCAGATAATGATACTGGGGCACCTCCTGCTTGGTCTTTAAATGAAGCAAGCAAAGGTATGGAAGTAACTGATTTGCTTGGTATTTCTAAAATAGGTGGGAACATATTATGGTATGGAGATAAAGACAGAGATAAGGATGATGATGAATATACCTACCAGCTTACCTGGTGGTTAGGTATTTGTAAAGGACCCGTGGATGCTATTCTTGGTGTTTATAGAAATGGTGAAACTGTATGGCAGGGATATGAAAGCTTATCTGACAACCCCTCAGGTAAGGTTGTGTTGTCTATGGGGGATGGTATTACAGGAACCAATGAAAAGATAGATACCGTAAGATTTGAATATGATTCTAAGAACAATTCTTCGAAGGGGTGGAGGGAACAAGATGGTAAAGTTCGAATAAAAGGGTGGGCTTTTAAGAATTATACTATATCACCGCGTAGTATTGTTACAGCAGAGGCTATGTGTAGGGGCGGGGTGGATCGCTCAACCATGACTGACATTGAGTTTTTATCCTTTTGGAATGGACCTACCCTTGAGGAATACACTTTAATTACCTTTGACACATGGCCTGATAATTGCTCATTTAATGATGAATACGGCAAAAAGGATTTATTCATTTGGTTAACCTATGTTGAATCGTTTAAGGAGACAAGTACTGAAGGGGACCAAATGGGGGATGTGATCTTCTATTTTGGTACTGATGACCAAGTAGACACAGGTAGTGGTAGTGGTAGACCAACGGCAAATATGAGGGGCTTGTGTTGGGCATCTTTCCAGCATTGTTATTTAGGTGGAACCAGTGTTCCTACAATGAGTTTTATAGTGGCAAAGTACCCAACATTCAGTACATTTACAAATACCAATATTCAGGTGTTTGATGATTATAATCCAGCACATGCTTTATACTATATGTTGACAGTTCCAGGTAAAATGTCCACTGATTTTATTGATGTCCCTTCTCTCAATACTTTGGCAGATGATTTATATATAGAAGATATGGGAGTTTCGTTTTTGATGGAGGGCGGTACTAAGGTTTTTAGTTATGTAGAAAGCATTTTACAACATATCGATGCTACCATGACTTACAAAACAGACGCAAGTGGTAATCCTAAGTTTCATTTCAAGTTGTTGCGAGGGACAGAAGATACCTCAAATTTACCTACTATAAACGAAGGTAATTTGTTGGTTGAGCCAACCTTAACAAGGCCCACATGGCTTGAAACTCATAATGAAATAAAAGCCAAGCATTATGAAGTGTCAGGTTATATTGAGTATCCTCCTTTTCAATTTTCGATTACCACACTTTCTTATAATTTGACGTTTGCTTTACCTTTGAAAGATGGGGGAACTTACAATTTTATTGTAAATTGGGGGGATAATACAGCAGAAAGCACTATCACAGCTTATAATGATGGTGCGGCTACACATGTTTATGGTGCTGTAGGATCTTACAATATAACTATTAAAGGAATAATAGATGGATTCAGTTTCTATGGCCCAGGAGAGCATCCAGATAGAAATCTGATAGATGATGTCACGCAGTGGGGTTGTTTGAGTTTAGGCTCCTTTAATTACACCTTTTACAAATGTGAGAACCTACAAATAACTGCCACCGATACCCCTGACCTTGGTAAGACAACCTCGTTTGCAGGAATGTTCTTAGGTTGCGATGCTTTGACAGGTGTTCCTAATATTGGTTATTGGGATACCAGTCGGATTACATCTATGTTTCAAATGTTTTATGGAGCAGAGGTTTTTGATTCGGATATAAGTGGTTGGGATGTTTCAAATGTCACTAATATGGCTGGTATGTTTATGCAAGCTTATGATTTTAATCAAGATTTAAGTGGTTGGGATGTTTCAAGTGTTACTAATATGGCATCTATGTTCTATCAGACCTACCGTTTTGATCAAGATGTAAGTGGATGGGAAACAGGAAACGTAGAAGACTTTTCTTTTATGTTTTATAACACATCCGTTGTTACTCCTTGGTCTCCGAACTGTAGTAGTTGGGATGTCTCAAGTGCTATACTAATGCAGGCTATGTTTAATGGTGCAAACCCAGGTGCATACAGTTTGAATAGTTGGGATGTTTCAAATGTTACTAATATGAATTCCATGTTCGCACAAGCTGGTAGTTTCAATGGAGATTGTTCAAGTTGGGTTACTTCAAGCTGTACTAATATGTATCGTATGTTTTACTCAGCCAATCAATTTAACCAAGATATTGGTGGTTGGGATGTATCTAAAGTAGAAAGTATGGAGGAGATGTTCCGTGGTGCCCAATCATTCAACCAGGATTTGGATCAATGGGATGTTTCGTCAAGTCTTAATTTCTATCAAATGTTTCGTGAAGCCCGTGACTTTAATGGAAGTGTAGCTGGTTGGACTTGGCATCCTAGTTTGACCAGTCTACATAGTATGTTTAGGCAAAGCGGCTTCAACCATGCGAGCATAACTACTTGGGATGTTTCAAATATAGCAGCCTTTGTCTACATGTTCTATTGGAATCAGGCTTTTAATCAAGATATAGGTGGTTGGACAACTACGAATATGCAAAGCATTGGTGGTATGTTCCAAGGAGCTTCCGCTTTTGAACAAGATATAAGTGGTTGGGATGTATCAAATGTCACCTCTGCGAACAACTTCTTTGAATCTAATAACATGACAACTGTAAATTATGATGCCCTTCTTATTGGATGGGCGCCTCAAAGTGTTCAATCTGGTGTTACCCTTGAAATGAACAACTCAGTATATACCTCAGGTGGAGCAGCAGCCGCAGCACGTGCCACTTTAACAGGTAAAGGGTGGGATATTGATGATGGTGGAGGAACTTAATGCCAGTAGATTTAATCGAAGCTAATTTAATTGTTTATGATCCTGCAAACAAAAGGATCCAGGGATATACTGCGTCTAAGAGTGTTAATTTGAATTTGTTCACTCGACCGGAGACTGCTTTTTGGAAATCAGATAGGTTGTTAAAGACAGCTTCTTATCCTCTCGCACAATTTCAATTTGTAACGAATAGAAAGTTGTTTAAGTTGCAGGCAGGAGATTTGTTCAATTTCAGTTATACCAATTGGGGCATCACTAATATGATCTGTCGGGTTGTCAAGATTTCCGAGAAGGAGTTAGGGTCTGAGGAAATTGATGTAGTTGCCCTTGAGGATGTGGATTATATTTCCAGTACGATAGCTACCTCTGAGATAACACCACCTACTTCTCAATGGGACACACCAACTGATTCTCTGGGAGATTTAACTGCCTTAACTGTTGTTGAACCACCGTACCTTATAGCTGGTGGAGACTATGTAAAAATGCTACCTCTCGCTGCAATGAGAACTGGAGGAGAAGTAGGGTATGAGGTTTATCAAAGCATAGATAGTGGTACCTCTTACAGTAAAATAGACACGGTTACAGCTTTCAACCCTTTTGGTGTGTTACTGAACTCTTATGATGTAACCCCAGATATAGATAAAAGGGTAGGTCTCACTGTTTATTTTACGTCAGGTGATGAAGGTGTGATTGGTAATATAACTATGTCTGAATTGTTTGGCACACTCAATATGGCAATATTGGGAGAAACAGAATGGATAACTTTTCAGACAATATCCCTTGTTAGTGATACAACTTATAAATTAGAAGGAGTTCACAGAGGTTTTGCTGGTACTGAGAAAACATACCATCCCCCAGGTACTACTTTCTTCTTTGTAGGTGACAACTTCCGACAACTTATTACTTTTGGTGATGAACCTACAGGAGCCACTCGTTTATATAAGTTCTTGCCTATTTCTTCTGGAGCTACTTTGGATATAGCCCTTGTCGATAATCCTGTGACTTACACATTTACTGGGTTTGCAAGAAAACCTTACCCTGTCCATGATTTTAGATCAAATGATAGTAACTTGTATTCAAAATATACAGGGGATAATGTTCTTACATGGGCACCAAGATACCGTGGAATTGGGGCTGGGATGGGTATTCCAACTTCAGTTACAGATGCTTCTCCTACACATGAAGGTTTCTTTCGGGTACGGGTTTATGCACATACCACAAAAACTGGAACACAAACTTTAGTAAGAACAACCAGTGGTTTAACAACCTATACTTGGACTTATGATTCTACCATGAACACGGCTGATAATGGGAGCCTGTCTCCATTTCTGACTTTTGCTGTGACAAATTATAGAACAGATGGTTCAATTGAATATGAGTCTATTTCCAGAATCATTCTTGTAACAAAGGGGTAAAATATGGCTACACCAAAATACGATATGGAAACGGCTGACTACACCGCAGCAGGGTGGAATGCCATATATAAATCTGCAATGGAAGTTCTTGATGAAGTGGTAGACACTTGGGCATTAGTCACTTTAGGAGAGGATGTAGATGAAGGAGAAGCCCTTTACCTTCAAACTGATGGTTTTTACTATAAGGCTTTAGCTGACAATAGAAGGATGCCTTCTTTAGGACTTGCAATTGAGGATGGTAATTCTGGAGAAGTTATCCGAATGCAAAGAGACGGGGTTATGCAAGTCACAGGGTGGTCTTTTACTTCAGGAACTGGTGTTTGGTTATCAGATATTACCCGAGGGGCTTTGACTCAAACTAAACCAAGTACAGAGCAATTGATAGGAATTGCTATAGGACCAGATACTTTAGATATAAGAATACAAATAGGTAATATTGCTTCGTATGGAACAACGACATCAACTACAACAACCAGTTCAACAACAACTACTACAACAACCACAACGGTATAATTATGCCAACTTCTATCTACGAGTTAATACATGTTGATTATGGAACCACAGGGTGGAACCGTAAACTGAAAGAAAACATTGAATTCCTGGATGATATTATACAATCTGTCATGTTAGCAACTCTTGGTGAGACTGTTGTTGAAGGAGATGGTCTTTATATCGATAGTGATTCTAAGTGGTATAAAGCATTAGCAGATGGGACACAGCAACCTTGTTTAGGTGTTGCTACTGAAGGGGGTATTTTAGATGATGAAATTAGAGTTCGTAGGAAAGGGATTATTACTGTAGCCAGTTGGTCCTTGACACCAAGAAAAGTTGTTTGGTTATCTGATAGTGTTGCAGGTACTTTTACTCAAACTAAACCCGATTGGTTTTATCAGCCGATTGGATATGCTACTGATACAGATACCATTGATCTCCATATATCTGTTCGTGATAGTTCGAGCTATTCCACTTCGTCTACTACAACAACCAGTTCAAGCACAACGACCTCAAGTACAGCAAGTACTACAAGTACGTTTAGTACTACAAGTACGTTTAGTACGAGTTCTACCAGTACGAGTTCTACCAGTACAATGAGTTCAACCAGTACTTTTAGTACAACATCAAGTACAATGAGTTCAACCAGTACGTTCAGTACCACAAGTACGTTCAGTACAACTTCAAGTACAATGAGTTCGACAAGTACATTCAGTACCACATCAACTTTTAGTTCGACCACATCAAGTAGTTCAACGCTGAGTTCCACATCGACATCGACAAGTACTTTCAGCACCACTACAACGACAAGCCCGCCCGTATTAGATATGGATTATGCATCAGGTAATGGAAGCAATAACAGTCAAACACCAAGTGGGTATATTTACACAGCTTATTCAGGATCCAGTACTCCTGAATTGTTTTCTGCTGCTGGTACTGTCCATCAAATACAAATATACAACAATACAGCAGGTGGCAGGCTTAGAATTTGGAAAGGGACATTCTCAGGGACAACTTTTACTTTTGATAGCTATACTGAAGTTATTGATGTGGGCGGCTTATCAACTGGGTGGATCACTTTGACATCAGGAATAGACTTCACACCATTTGCTGTGACTGCATCCACCGGGCTTATTTTCTATACTCATTCTACTAATACAGAAGGATTAATACCTGGAAGACTTTCATCAGGCTACGCTGGATATAATACAAGTGATCCACCTTTTTCAACAGACTTGGTAATGAGTCAAAGTTCGTCAGGTTCTTTGGATGTTTATATACAAGGAGAATCTTCATAATGTACAAACCCAAACACTTCAAATTGCAAGAATGGTTTCCACCTTCGTATTTCAAGGCAATGTTTCCAATTTATGGCGATCTGCTTTGGTCCGTAATTGATTACAGGGCTTTGATAACTTCTGATAGATTAAGGGAACGATATGATACTCCTTTCATAATGAACACTTGGTTTAGTAATAGCATGATGGATATGTACGGTGTTCACCAATGGAGAGGTTATAGAGATGAACATTCTCCTTATGTAAAGAACCCTAATTCAACTTTTGGAAATATATCTCAACACAGATTTGGCCGAGCCCAAGATAGTGTCCCAGTGAGTGGTGTTTCTGTGAAAGAGATTAGAAAAGATATAATGAATGATCCTTTTCATGAGGATTTTAAGTACATCAAATGTATAGAGGTTGATGTCGATTGGCTACATCTTGATTATAGGAATTGGGATAAGTTAAACAAAGGAATCAAAAGGGTGAAACCATGAATGATAAATCAACGGAAGAAAGACGGCGTGATTGCCATGATTGTGTATCTCATAGGGAACACTCTAAAGCGATTTCTACTTTGGAGAAACATAGCGATACTACTACGGCGGAGCAAGGAGATATGTGGAAAGCATTAGATAGCAGGGTGTCTTACGGGAACTTTAAATGGGGCATAGGTATTATAATGAGTTTGATTACCATAGTAAGCGGGATTAATTACTATACCTCAAAGGCTGCAACAACAGCAAATTATGAGACAATGAATCGGATACTTGAATCGAATCATCAAGTTGAGAAAGGGCTTATTGTGGTTGAGTCTGAAATAAAATCGATCAATGAAAAGTTAGTTATATTTAATGCAGAGCATGTACATTTTAGAAGTGCTCTTTTAAAGCTAATGCACAACAACGTTAAGAATAACGGGAAACCTTACGAATGAAAACAGATATTGTTTTTTGGGGAACATTTATTGCATCTGTATTATTTCTTGTAGCTGCTATTTTGTATTCCTGGGGCATTAGGAAAGGTATGAATGGTCATGTGGAAGATGCTTATATGGCTGTTCTGTTCTTAGCCCTTGCTTCTAATTACAGTTACTTGTGGGTTGCACGATTATTTATGTACCTTGACTATGATCAGTTTATGTTCTTATTAGTAAGGACAAAATATGTACCTCCTGTTTATTTGACTGTGTTGGTTATGGTTCCATTAGTAATTCATAAGTTTTTCAAGATAAGGAGGAAGTAATGGCCTTATGGGAAGCAATACCAATTGTAGGTGATGTTATCAAAGCTGGTATAGGCCTCATCGATAAAGCTGTTGAGGATAAAGATGAAGCTAATAAGATCAAAGCCAACCTGCTTATAGAATGGCAAAAGATAGACATGACCAAGTTCACGGAACAGCTAAAGGCTCAACGTGATATTATTGTTGCTGAAGCACAGGGCACACCACTTCAAAGAAACTGGAGACCCGGGTTGATGATACTATTTGGTTTTATCATCTTTAACAATTATGTTCTCTATCCGTATCTAAGCCTACTGTGGGAAGCAGCACCGTTGCTTGAAACACCACCTGATCTGTGGGCCTTGATCAAGATTGGTCTTGGTGGATATGTAGTTGGACGATCTGGAGAGAAAATAATGAAGGAGTTTAAACGATGACAAACAAGGTGTCTGTATGGATAGGAATAATCGTTGCTTTCTTTACTATCATAGGTGGTCTTTATGCCTATGATCTTAGAAAAGCTGATAAAGCATATGTGGATTTGGTAGCTATGAGGATTGACCAGAAGATCCTTAATGATCAAATATTTGCCCTTGAGAGACAGATATTTGACATTAGGATGAATGCACAAAAACTTCGTATTCCTCTTACACCAACTGACAAAAGATTTATAATGCAAATAGAGCACCAAATAAGAGTGCTCCGACAACAACTAAAAGGAGGTTCATAATGGCAGAGGAAATGAAAACACCCTTTAACTGGTACGAATGGATAAAAGAAAGTTCTACCATCCGAGGAATTATAGCACTGGCTACTATTCTTGGATATGGGGGAGCGAGGTGGGTCAATGCTGAAATGATGCAAGTTATCATTTTGGGACTTGGTCCTTTGGTCTATGCAGTTTATAACCTGGTTCGAAGTGACAGTACAAAAGCAGCCGTATCAAAAGCAATCGATGCCGTCAAAGACAAATTAGTTACCTTAGTCTTTTTCACTTTGTTTTTGCCCCTTTTATTGATGAGTCCTCAGGTTATGGCAGCAGACCTTGTAACAGCCCCAATGGCGGGAGTAGCTACTTATGATGTTGATGTTGATGGAGCCGTTGTGCAGGGGGTTGCCGCTGAAGCAGACGGTAGTTTGAAATATGATGTCGATCTATTACCTGCTGGAACTCATACGTTCAAAGTAAAACCTATTGGTCAAGGAGGTTGGCCAGCTGATTGGTCGGACCCTTTCTCAGCAGTAAAGCCTCCGACTGCGACTGGTTTGATAATTGTCCCGTAGAACCTCCTGACAATGGAGGTGGAGGCCCATGCTTTATAAGATTACTATAGCTTTTATCTGGATTTTACTCACTCTTGTTGGAATTGCTTTTATACCTGATTGTCAATCAGAGGAGATTCAATTCCCAATTATAGAGGGTGAAACGTTTTATCCTTTTACGGTTACAGTAGCTGGAAACTATGTCATCTGGGGCAGAGTGCAAGCCCCAGATGGCAGTAGTGATTCCTTATTTATCATGGTGGATGGTGATACGCTTGATCGAATATGGGACCTTAAAAGAACAGAACCTGACAAGTTTGATTGGGATGTAGCAAATGAGAGAGACGGGGCGGATCCTATTATATTTAACTTTTCAGTAGGTACCCATTCTATATCAGTAAGGCCCAGAGAAGATGGGTCTAAAATAACAACCATCATTTTGTCAAATGACATGAACTTTGTTCCCAATACATGGAGAATTACTATTGGATTCAAGCATTCTTATCCATCCCAAGTTGATTACTTTTGGATGTATTGCAGACGGATGGACCAGACATGGGAAACAGGGTATAAATGGAAGGTTACAAAAACAATGTCTCTTCCAGATGAAGAACAAGAATTTACAACCCCTGATATCCCTGCTGATATATATTATTGTGTAGTGGCAACCGCTGTAGATTATGCAGGAAATGAGTCTGACTTTCCTTTTGGGCCAACTGATGATGGACACACAGGTTGGGATTGCATGTTCGTTAAAGATGAAGATATGGAAATACAATGAGGACCCTATTCATAATTCTGCTTGTAAATATTGTCCCATCTTTGTTGTTTGCAGATAATATTAACTTTATATGGGATCCAAATGTAGAACCTGATCTTGCAGGATATCGTTTATATCGTAGCACACAGAGCGGCCAAGGTTATGTGATGATTTTAGAAATACCATGTGGGCCAAATGATATCACTTGTTCTGAATGTACAGATGCTGGTGTTCCAGCTGGAGAATACTTTTGGGTGGCAACAGCATTTGATACTGAAGGGTTTGAGTCTGACTATTCAGTAGAACAAACAACAGTTGTTTTAGGTAATGGTGAAATACAGAATTTGCGTATAATTAGTAGAGGATCTTGAAATGCGGATTGTCATTAAAAAAGGGTTAAGTTACTGCGGACGGGTCTGTTCTGCACACAGGCAGATCGGTTCAAAAGTTCTAACCGGAACTTACTCTATAAAAGATAATCCGCATTTCAATTCAATTGTATTTATGCTATGAAAGAAAAAGAAGCCAAAAAACTAATTGATTCTATTATAAAGGAGGTGGTGAAAGAGAAGGTGGACCACTATTCTATTACAGAAGACCACCGAGGTAATAGTACATATTTAGTTATCAATATAAATATAAAGGTAACAAACTGATGGGCATATCTGAGAACTTACTAAAGTCCGTTCTGCCGAAACTTAAACGAAAGGAGAAAGTAAAATGGCTATAACTTATAGTTTAGTCCCGGCAGACTGGACTGTGGACAACATAACTGGAAACATACGATACATCGGGAATGGTCACAACGGAGCCTCCCCATCGTATGCTACGGTTATCCAACTGCATAGATGGTTGGGTCAGTTGTCCGATGACCAGGCCCCTGCAAACATAAGTGACAAGATGTACATTCCAATTCCGAAAGCATCGGATAGATCCACTGACAACATCATCACTCTTGTTAATGGATTTAATGTTGATGCTACTGCTATCGAGCATCTTTACGATGGTAGTATTATTCAATATGGTGGTGACGATATTTGGGATGGTATTGTAAACTTTGGTAGTGCAAATGTTCAGATCCAGATGATCCAAGACGGAGCCCTTGTTACAAATGATTATTGGAATTACAACTACGGTGCAGCTTGTGACTCCACAGATGGAACGGGAGAATATCTGGATGATACGGGTGGCTTTACTGGATTAACCCTCCTTGGTTACACGATATTAAACACAACCGATCTGTGTAAAGGTATTGCTCTTTCAAATACAAATGATCAGGTTACGTTTAGATCGACAACTGAACTCACTGGTGGAACAAACAATTACAACACCTCAGCCGATACTTACTTGCTTGGTGTACCGCTTAACCCAGATTCAGGACAGGGTATTTCTCATAGGTTTATGATTAAAGTGAGAGAAAACGGTGCTGATATCGATGGTAGACGCCTCGTTGGTATGTGCCGCAGGTTGGGTAACACGTTTGCATGGTTCCCAATCAATGGTACATCTCGTGGAAACAACGTTCTTGCTCTTTCTGATTCACAGGATCTTAATTTCGATACTTCCCCTCAAACAGTTATCGGTACTACATGGGATTCGGAGTTTTCCGGTGAAGATTTAGGTTTCCAACAGTTTGATGTTGATGATGATGGAAACGATGAGGACTACTTCGGCAAGCTGACTTGGACAGGTTCCCATGATATCAATGACTTGTTCCAAAGGGCCATGGGTGAAACCGCAGATCATAACGGTACTGGAACTGATTATACCGTACATGGGTTGGACGGTGAGGTTCTTAGGGGTGTAACACACTCTTGTGGTTATGATGGTGAAGCCGGTGCAATTGTAGTAAGTGATTATGATATGCTTGTCTGGGGAACATACATCGACCATGATGTGCCAACGGGCTCTTTTGCTGTAGGTGAAGTAATCGTTGATGCAGACCCATCTGGTGGAACCCCACCCACTTTTTATGCCACTATATTGTCGATTGATACAAGTGAAGATTCCATGGTGGTTTACATTGATTCTGGAACCATCGGAAATACTACCCAATTTTGGGGAATAACTTCCGGTGCAGATGCCGAAACAACTTCTGATCCAACGGAAGTTACCAATGGTGGTGTGCTTCATGTTCTGGCAAACGATGATACCAATGATATTCTGTATGTGCAAGTTCTCAAAGGTCTCATGCCAGGTGATGATGATGTATTGTACTATGCTGGAACCTCTTTGGGGGCGGCGGATCATACTGATTATCTGCTGGTTGCCAATGAAGTTGATACCATTACCGAATATTCACTTTCAAGAACAGCACCTTATATCGGTGTCTCTACTGGAACTGCACTCATTGGTGCCCATGGTGTCGGTGTTGATAATGATCCAGGGGTATTGAGTGCAACTGATAAGGTTGTTCCACTTGGTGAGACCACTCCGATCTCACCACCGTTGTCAGTTACAAATACCTACTCTGGTCTAAGTACTACCAATGATCAGATATTGGTTGTTGCAACTGATGGATTCACGACTGACATCAACGGTGATCCAACTGTTGGCGCTGCATATTTTACGATTGCAACGGCTTTGACCACTGGTGCAGAAGTAACCGTTACTGTTGATCAAGACCTTTCTGAAACTGACATTGATACTTGGCTACCAACTTCTGGTTATATATCAATTGTTAATGATGAAGGTCTTGTTGTAGATCATGTATATTCAGGATATGCAACAGGTCCAAATACATTCACTATTACATCACACGACTTCTCTGGTTCTGGAGTAAATGATTCCGTAGCAATAGGTAATTACTGCTTTGTTTATCAGATGCATGTTGTAACGACTGCTCTTACTGGTGGTGCAGTTACGTCCGTTGAAGTGAATGCCATTCCAGGTTCAACTCCTGATAGTGGAACAATGCGTATTGTCAATGATGATGGCTTTCATATCCGCCATCCCTATTCATTATATGTTGATGCCACTGATATCTTCACAATTACCAGTGCAGATTTCTCCGGTGATGGTTTAACGGAGCAGGTAAGTATCGGAAGCGGTGCTTATATAAGCTATATTGACAAGGCGGCTGCATTAGCAAGTGAAACCTTTGCTGCTGTCTACGATGTTGATTTGAATCTAACAGTGGTTGTACGAGATGGTGATGGTACACCAATCAAAGAGGATAAAAAACGTCATACGTTTACAAACTCCAATGCAACACATGGTATTACCAGAACAAGTGACACTTAATCAAAATACCGCCCATGTTCAATTAGCATGGGCGGTAAGATTAAGCATGAAACATACTTAGTATCGGAGAAGAGGAAATGACTGTTCCCGCATACAATACTGATTTAGCTGACTTTGAAGATTTTGAAGCTGCCAGTACTATTTCTACAGAAATGGTTGGCTATACCGCTACAGCTAAGGGAGAGGATCAAGATGAAGATTTTCCTATTCAGGGAACTCAACATGCTTCTGCGGAACAAAGAACTGCTGCAACTGGTTCCCTTGCTTCTGACTATGGCTCAAACATAACATGGACAAGTGGTTGGAGTATCTTTCTGTGGGGAATATTTTTGGCTCCTGCTGCTGTAGATTCTGATGCTAATGGCGGTATAGAAATGGCTATTGGATCAGCTATTTCAGCTTTTCACAGATGGACAGTTGGTGGTAATGATTTTGGTCGTTATCCTTATGGTGGATGGCAAAACTTTGTAGTTGATCCTGAGGTTACAACTGGTCGTACTACTACAGGCACACCCGGAACTAATTATCGGTGGGTTGGTATGCTTTGTAAAGTCATCTCTGCTATATCGAAAGGCTCGCCCTACGGTATCGATGTTATCAGGTATGGAAGGGGGGAACTGGAAGTAACCTATGGTGAGGCTGCTAACTATGCTACTTTTGATGGCATGGCTACTGAAAATGATAGTACAAACAATAAGTGGGGTTTGTTCTCATCACAAAGTGGTAGTTATATTTGGAAAGGTTTAATGTCCTTAGGTAGTGCTGCCACCTTAGTTGACTTTAGGGATTCTAATAGAAATATAGTTGTTGATAACACAAGAAGGGTGCAATCAACTTTTAACAAAATTGAAGTAAACAATACCAGTTCAAATATCGAATGGTCAAATATAAATATAGTCAGTTTATGTACTGTATCTCCAGGTCAATTTGAAGCGGTTGCAGATGCTCCAATTGATTTTGACTCTTGCCAGTTTACAGACCTGGGCACCTTTATATTCCAATCAAATAGTGCGCTAACTGCTACTATATTTAGAAGGTGTGGATTAGTGACTACTGGTGGAGCAGATGTTGACGGTTGTACATTTGATGATACAAGTGATTCCACAAAAGCTGTGATTGTATCGTCACCTGCCAACGCTGCCTTGATAACAGATTCTATTTTTATAAGTGGTGGAACTGGTCATGGATTGGAGATAGGAGGAACTGCTGCCGATTTAACCCTTACCGATTGTGTTTTTACAGGATATGATATTGCAAATCCTGGTACTGCTGCTAACAAAGCAATCTATGTAAACATAGCTACTGGAACAGTCAACCTAACAGTTTCCGGTGGATCAGGAGTTACGTTAGATTACCATGTAAGATCGGCTGGAGCTACGGTGAACGTTATTGCTGGAGCTGTACCAGTAGAGGTTACTTGTGTTAAAACAGATGGAACAGAACTTGAGGACATTAGAGTATATGTCGCAGCAGATCCAAAATCATCTGGAACCGCAACAACGGATACAGCAAGTAAGCTGGTTGATACCGATGCCACTTTTGAGACTGATGGTGTGGAGGTCGATGATGTAGCATTCAATCAAACTGATGGTACTTCAGCAACCGTTACTGCCGTAGATTCGGAAACCTCATTGTCTCTTTCTTCAGATGCTTTCCCAGACGGTGATGAAGACTATCGGGTAGGAGGAGCCTTTCCAGCAGAGGATACAGTAACTATAGTAAATAGTGGCACAACTGCTACGGTTACTCATACCGGGCATGGTATGGGCTCAAGTGATTATGTGTACATTGAAGGTGGTAGTTTAGATGCAAATGAAGGAGTGTATCAGATCACCTATATTAGCACCAGTAGTTATAGTTACACAATGTTAAGCACACCCGGATCATCCCCAACTGGCACAATCACAGCAACGTTTGTAGCATTGTTTGGTTTAAGTGATGCTGATGGAATAGTTGCTACTTCAAGAATTTATATTACTGCCCAACCTGTAAGCGGATGGGCCAGAAATACTATATCTGACAAACCTTTTTATCAGGAAGGAATCATAACAGGTACGATTGACACATCCGCAGGATTAACCGCAACCGCCGTATTAGTTTCAGACGAATAAGGGGGAAATTATGGGAGATGTAACGCCAGGAGAAAGGGAAGCTGTTAGAGCATCGGAAGATGTTATCAGAAGGAATGTTGAATCAGGTATCCAATTTGCAAACAGCACCCGCAAGATGGTTTTAGAACTTAGTAACATGTTCGATATATTGCAAAAGAACGTAATGAACATGAAAGCGGAACAAGACCAAATTAGACTTCAACTCACAAATTTACAACAACAATTCTATGCCAGAGGAACTACATCTTATGCCGATGGCGATAAGGAATAGGAGTCATGGCTATAACAATCGATCCTATGACACATGTTGTATCTGTCCCAAGAGCCGATCTAAATTTAATCCAAGCCACCCCAGAAGTACGTGAGTTGGATCTTAATTGGTTTCGGTTGCAATTAAAGGCGTTGGAGGACAATGAGATTTATAATATGTGCATGTTGAGGACACATGATCACAATACAGAAGTTGAGCTTTCTGGATTAGTGTATGCCCGAATCGTGGAAATGCTTGATCCTTATACCGTTGAATTTGAAGATGGGCAATATACTATCAACTGTACAAGTGCTAATCACAATCTTGGTGATGTAAAAGTTGCTAATCAAGTGTCTCTTATCATCAACAATGCCGCCGGTCTTATTTCAAATGCCCAAATCGAATATGCCTCCTTTAATGGTGGTGTGACTATTGATCAAAACAACACATCGGGCAGGGCTGTTGCTGGGTCTATCTTTCCTACAGGTACTCCGGCTCAACCTTCAAGCAACTGGACGGATGCTTTATTCATTGCAGATTTTCGTGGTTTCACAACGTTCTATATTAATAGTGATGCCGACCTTGATGGATCTTTCAATCTAACTGACTATTCGCTCATTGGAGAATCCCCTGCCAAGACTTTAATTACCATCAGCGGTCTTGCAACTACTGATGGTGTGGAAATCAAAAATGCTACTGTCACTGGGATTCTGGATGGACAAAACTTCTTGTCTGATTGTACGGTATTGGATTTGGAATATGTAAATGGGAGGTTATTTAATTGTGGACTTATAGGGGACATAGAATTGTCGGGTGGAGCAGACGGAATCCTAAACGATTGCTACACGGTAGATCAAGACGATCCACCAGTAATCAATTTGGGCGGTTCGGGTCAAAGTCTCGTAATGCCAAACTACTCAGGCCTAGCCACCCTGAACAATCTAAGCGACGGAACGCAAGAGGTAGGAGTAGGCCTTGATGCAGGAGCAATAGTACTTAGCAATACAATAACTGCTGGTACTATCATAATTTCTGGGATTGGTACATGCATTGACCAATCAGGAGGAACGGCCACAGTTGATACCTCTGCCTTGATTTCTAATGATTCCATTGCCAGTGCTGTTTGGAATAAAGACCTGAGTACTTACATAATAGAGAACTCGGCTTCTACTGCTCTTCGGGGAGCATCATATCAACTTGGTTTGGTACTATTTGATTCAGTTAATGGAGTATCAGGAACTGGGTGGCCTGTTGGTACTACATTTAAACCCAGTAGTGTTTTAGCTGATGCTTTGTTAATTATGTTTTACGGAAAAGTCAAAGACCTTGTATTACAATCTGATGTAACAGTCACAGCCGCACATGACATTAGTGGAATAGTAGTTAGAACTATTGGTCTAATGGGAACTGATGTGGTATTGGAGTCGGGGAGTGATGCTGATGGGACCACCTTTAGAAATGTCAACTTGTCTGGTGAAATGACAATAGGAGATGAAGCACTGGTATATGATAGCTCTATTGGAAATTTAGATAACTTCCGTGGTGTTATGAACAATGTATCCTTTGCCCAAGGCTCTGAAATCAGTTTAGATCAATGGGCCACGATCATCATGGGTACTGCAGGAGGAGACCCCACGAATGAGGTAGAGTTTTCGATAGGGGATGCCTCATTAAACATATCCCAATGGACAGGTAATTTGAAGTTGAAGGACAAAACTGGATCAGATAGAACGGTAGTAAACTGCAACTCGGGTAATATCATAATCGATTCTACCTGTGTAGCAGGTAAGATTCAGTTACTCGGTGTAGGTTACTTGGAAGCTGATAATTCAGGTGCTGGCTGTGATGTTGATACTGAAGGTTTTATTACCCAAGACTTCATTGCTGACCATGTTTGGGATGAGGAATTGGCTGACCACGCTATTGCTGGATCTTATGGATCCGAACTTGCTACAAAAGCAGACCTTGCAGCCCAAGTGTCCACCGACCAATCCTCTGCTGATTCTGGTGTTGCAATTGATGGTACTGTAATTACTGGTACATATGCTTCAATGGCAAGTAGAGATGGAACGTATTGGCAAATTCAAGAGGATGCTGTTGATGGTATAGTTGCTGATATGGTATTTTACTTACCAAGTGCTGATCATAGACCAGGTGTAGTGTCTGTGTTTGGACGGTATACTGGGAACCCTACCGCTACCCATCATATTGATTTATGGGCATGGAATTATGAAACAAGTACTTGGGAGTTGCTATTTGAGGAGTTCTTGCCTGGAGGCAATACTTCAGACGGAACACACCAACATGAATACTATGAACGCCATATTGACCGGACAAATAGTAATCAAGTTCGGATTAGATTACGTCACCATACCACCACATATAATGCTTCTCATAATATGTATATTGACTTGATGGAGGTAACATCCGTGAAAGTAGTAACTGCTGATGCCGTAGCAGATGCAGTATGGGCAGACGATGTAGCCTTGAGAATGCTTGGTTTGATGCAAGAAAATCATCACATGGATCAAACTGTATACCAAACATATAATGAAATAAAACAAATGACATCTGCAAGAATACGATTGTACTCGGATGCTGTATCGGTTGGAACGGACAGTAATGTGATAGCAACTTATCTTGTTACTTCCACTTGGACAGATGATGAAATGGATGACATTAAGATTGTAAAGCAATAAATGAATGGTACTACGACCATCCAAAGGTTTACTTTATGGAGCTTTAGCCCGATCAACTAAAGGGCTGGTTCATATTTATCGTGGTACCGGTGAAGTAATTGAAGTAGTTGTAAAGCCTGTTTATCTGTTTTACAGAGATGTGCTTGGTAGATTTAATAAAGGGGCAATAGGTTTTGTTTACCCCAGGGATTCGATATGTTTCCAAGTTGAACATATAGTCCGATTAAGTACTACCACAACTACAAGTACTTTCTCAACCACATCAACTATTTCCACGAGTTCAAGTACAGCAAGTACCACAAGTACTGCAAGTACCACAAGTTCCAGTACCAGCACCTCGACAAGCACCAGTACCAGTACCTTCTCTACTTCAAGCAGTTCTACTTCAACGTCTACAAGCACATTCTCCACTTCAAGTAGCTCTACTTCTACAAGTACCAGTACATTTTCCACTTCAAGTAGTTCTACTTCAACATCTACAAGTACCTTCTCTACTACCAGTTCAAGTACCAGCACATCTACGAGTACGTTCTCCACTTCAAGTACCAGTTCAAGTACAAGTACCAGCACATTCTCGACTACCAGTAGCTCTACCACTACATCGACGGCAACATCCACCTTTAGCACAACATCCAGTTCAAGTACCAGTACTTCTACGAGTACATTTTCCACTTCAAGCACAACATCCAGTTCCAGTTCAAGTACAAGTACCAGTTCAAGTACAAGTACCAGCACCTTCTCTACATCTACAAGCACTTCATCCACATCAACATCGACATTCAGCACGACAAGTTCCAGTTCGAGTAGTTCTACTACAACTACTTCAAGCAGTTCAACATCGACAAGTACCTTCTCTACAACATCTACTTCAAGCAGTTCTACTTCAACATCAACATCAACCTTCTCCACCACAAGTACTTCAAGTTCAAGTACCAGCACATCTACGAGTACGTTCTCCACTTCGAGCAGTTCTACCAGTTCTACCAGTACTTATTCATCGACAAGTACATTTAGTACCACTTCATCTACATCCCCAGGTGAAACGACAACTTCTTCCACTACTACCACTACTACTTCGACAAGTACCTTCTCCACTACTTCGACAAGTACAAGCTCTACCAGTACCTTTAGCTCGACATCGACAAGTACAAGCACCTTCTCTACCACAAGTTCCAGTTCAAGTAGCTCTACATCGACATTTAGCACAACATCTACTTTGTCCACAACGAGTACAAGTACTTCTACCTCAACCTCGACATTCAGCACTACTTCTACAAGTACCAGTACTTTTAGTTCGACAAGTTCATCAAGTACCAGCTCCTCAACAAGCACTTCTACATTCTCCAGTACCAGTACTTCGAGTTCATCTACTTCTACCAGTACCAGTACATTTAGCACAACATCTACCTCAAGCTCCTCGACATCCACAAGTACTTCTACATTCTCGACTACCAGTACTTCGAGTTCATCTACTTCAACATCCACAAGTACGTTCTCGACTACCAGTACATCAAGTTCAAGTACCTCTACTTCTACCAGCACTTTTAGCACAACATCTACAAGTACCAGTACGTTCTCTACTACATCTACATCCAGTACGAGTACTTCCACAAGCACAAGTACCTTCTCCACTACCAGTAGTTCTACCAGTACCTCGACAAGCACGTTCTCCACTTCAAGTACTTCAAGCAGTACATCGACAAGCACGTTCTCTACTTCAAGTAGTTCTACCAGCACATCTACGAGTACGTTCTCCACTTCAAGTAGTTCTACCAGCACATCTACGAGTACGTTCTCCACTTCAAGTACTTCAAGCAGTACATCGACAAGCACGTTCTCTACTTCAAGTACCTCAAGCAGTTCTACTTCAACCTCTACAAGCACGTTCTCTACTTCAAGTACATCAAGCTCCAGTACATCTACAAGCACAAGCACCTTCTCTACTACATCTACTTCAAGTTCCAGTACATCTACAAGCACAAGCACGTTCTCCACAACTTCAACATCCAGTTCAAGTACTTCTACTTCTACAAGTACTTTCTCCACTACATCGACTTCGAGTTCCAGTACTTCTACATCTACCAGCACTTTCAGTACTACTTCAACTTCGAGTTCCAGTACATCAACAAGCACTTCAACATATAGTACCACAAGTACTTCGAGCAGTTCTACCAGTACCTCGACAAGTACGTTCTCTACCACAAGTAGTTCCACAAGCAGTTCGACATCTACGAGTACGTTCTCTACTTCAAGCTCCAGTACCAGTACATCTACGAGTACGTTCTCCACTACGAGTTCAAGTTCTACTTCGACAAGCACTTTCTCAACTACGAGTTCCAGTAGTTCAAGTTCTACTTCTACCTTTAGTTCGACATCCACATCAACATCGACATTCAGCACAACTTCAACATTTAGTACCAGTTCGACAAGTTCCAGTTCAAGTAGTTCTACATCTACTATGTCCACAACGAGTACCTTTGTTACAACCAGTTCGAGTACAACCAGTTCTACTGCAAGTACCACAAGCACTTTTTCAACCACATCAACTTCTACAAGTACTTTCTCCACCACTTCAAGTTCAAGTAGTTCAACATCCACATTTAGCACAACATCGACATCATCCAGTTCAAGTACCAGTACATCTACAAGCACGTTCTCCACTTCAAGCACATCAACGTCAACATTTAGTACAACGAGTAGTTCCAGTACCAGTACCAGCACATCTACAAGCACGTTCAGCACCACTTCAACATCAACCAGTACGTTTAGTTCGACAACTTCAACTTTTAGCACTACATCGACAAGCACAAGCACGTTCTCCTCAACGTCAACGAGCAGCAGTTCAACGACCTCGACTTCAAGTACATCTACGTCTACATCAACG
>Ga0164311_10000066_pt1 | contig 36000 bp, 38 predicted proteins | sample GuaBasSedimGuay2_FD_121796 | JGI IMG/M metagenome (GOLD analysis project Ga0164311, IMG submission 121796) | Subseafloor sediment microbial communities from Guaymas Basin, Gulf of California, Mexico - Guay2, Core 4569-9, 9-12 cm | ecosystem: Environmental > Aquatic > Marine > Hydrothermal vents... | reverse complement strand
TTCCTAGGCCACTCCTACATAGGGGAATGGGTTAACTTAGCGGCAGGGACCACTAACTCTGACCTTAAGAATACCTACGGGACGGTGAAGGTGAAAGAGGGAGGAAGACCTGTAGATACAGGGCTGCTCAAGCTAGGCTGCTTCATAGCTGACCATGTAAAGACTAGTATAGGCACTTATATCTACACGGGGGTCAAAGTAGGGGTGGGCTCCCATATACATGGCTTCATAACTCAAGATGTCCCCAGCTTCACCATCTGGGCTCTGAGCTTAGGTAAACGTCCAGTAGAGCTTAGGTTGCAAAGCGCGGTGGAGACTGCTAGACGAATGTGTTCCCGTAGAGGAGTAGTGTTCGGTGAAGAGGAGGCAAAGGTACTGGAAGAGGTCTTTAAAGCTACGGAGAGGGAAAGGGAGGAGGTTGGAGTAGTTAAAGGAGAGTTTAAGCCCTAAATGCTTCATGGTTAGAGGTAGCCATGTTTTGTTAATAGTTCTCTTAGAGTACTCGTTATAGGCATGGTTTGTAGATCGCTTAGCTTAACCCAAGCTGCGTCTAGCACTTCAGGGGAAGGTTTTACCTGAAGGTTTAAAGGTTCTCCCAGAAAGTCGACGATGACGAAATGATACTTAACTCTCCCATCTTCATCTAGGACTATCTTGTTGACCACGTCTAGAAGCCTCTTTAGCTTAACCTTAATCCCTGTCTCCTCCTCCACTTCCCTTACAGCGGCGTCTTCAACTTTTTCACCCAGCTCTACTAGGCCTCCTGGAATGGTCCAGAGCCCCACGTCGGGCTCTCCTCTCCTCCTAATCATCAAGATCCTATCTCCATCTAAAACTAAAACACCTACTCCTACGAGAGGAGCGGTAGGGTAAACCCTTTTCATATCTGTGCCCCTGCGTTAGCCAGATGAGAACTTTATTTAAGGTTACTTTCATAGATACCAAAAAACAGTAAATATTATAATTCAGGTTATTAAGAATAGAACTTTAATGGCCAAAGAGAAAGAGGATCTTCGCGAAGCCGTGCTTAAGGCCATAGACTATGCCCTACAGCTCTTCGGGGAGAGCGTGTATCGGGTAGTGTATTATTATTGTGAGGCGAAGTTTAACGTTAAGCGTGATGAATTAACTGACCCGGAGAAAATTGTGTGTTTAGCTGATTGTATTACTGAGATTTTTAAGGGGGCCTCAAGTTTCTTGGAGGAGCAGATTATATCTTCTATTTGTAGAAGTCTGAATGTTGACCGCAAAACCTTGCCCAAGGGGTTTAAGGAAGCCTTAAAGAAGCTCACCGCCTACGCGAGTGGAGCTAAGCCTTGAAGTACCATCCTCCACTAACGCATATGGTCTCTCCTGTTATGTAGTTAGCATCGTCACTAGCTAAGAAGGCTATAACGCTAGCTACTTCCTCAGGTCTTCCACCTCTTCCTAAGGGGATCTGCGATTCAAGTTCTCTAAGCACTTCCTCCGGGTATACTTTAACCATGTATGGATGTGGTATTAAGCCAGGAGCCACTGCGTTTACCGTTACTCCTGTGCCGGCTACCTCGAGAGCTAAGCAGCGAGTAAAGGCGAGTATGCCTGCCTTAGTGGCTGCGTAGCAAGCATCGCCGTGCCTAGTAGGCATCCATGCATACACCGAGGATACGTTTATGATCCTGCCATAGCGCTGCTTAAGCATGAAGGGTAACACGGCTTTACAGCAAAGGAATACGCCTTTCAGGTTCACGTTAACTATATAATCCCAAGACTCTTCGTCCATCTCCAAGACGGGCTTAGGCTTATTCACCCCGGCGTTATTAACTAGGATATCTACCCTACCATATTCCTTCACTGTGCCCTTTACCAACTCCTCAACTTGGTCGCGGCGTGATACGTCACAGGGTATGGCTATTGCCCTATACCCCTTAGACTTTAAGTCCTCAGCCACCTTCATGGCCCTACCTTCATGGATGTCGGACACTACCAAGTATGCTCCTTCACTAGCCAGCCTTCTAACGGTAGCTTGACCTATACCTGCACCTGCTGAGGCTGTAACTATTGCCACCTTACCTTCAAGCCTTCCGGCCAAGGCAGTTCACCAGTGATGATTTAGGGGGCGAAGGCTTAAACCTATATGTGGTTTATAGAGGTCCCAAGTGAAGCTTTTCTTAAAAACTCAGCCATTCTCACCGCGTCCAGCGTGGCTGCTACATCATGTGTCCTGACTAGATCTGCTCCGTTATACACGGCTATGGCTGTGGAGGAGAGGGATCCGTAAAGCCTCTCCTCAGGTTTTTCTCTACCTAGCAATGCACCTATGAAGGACTTTCTCGACACTCCGATACATATAGGTCTCTTTAACTCCTCTCTAATTCTTTTAAGCCCGACGATAATTTCGCAGTCCCATAGATACCAAGGATGCTCCGTGTGTCTAAAGAAACCTATAGCTGGATCTACGACTATTGCTTCCTCCTCTACGCCTGCCAACGAAGCCATTTGTAGGCTTTCCTTGAGAGCTGCGATCACTCTTGTCACCGGCATGCCTCTTGTCGGTATTGCTTCTCTAGCTGAGATTATCAATGCAGCGTGGTGATCAGCCACTACCCTAGCCATTCGAGGATCTCCTTTAAGCCCTGAGACATCATTGATTATCTCCGCCCCAACGCTCAGCGCTCTTTCAGCCACTATACTGCTCGTGGTATCTGCCGATACGGGTTTATCGACGACATCCTTCACTGCTTTCACAGCTTCCACCATTCTTCTAGCCTCTTCTTCGAGCGGTATGCCTGTGTCTAGGTAAGGAGCGGTTGACTTAGCGCCAATATCTATGATATTAGCGCCCTCCTCCGCCAGTTGAAGTGCTGCCCTTGCTACCTCGTCACGGCCTGTTTTAACCGAACCTTTATAGAAAGACTCGGGGCTCACGTTGATGACCCCCACTATCTTGACTGAGCATCCGTCGCCTACCTCTACACCAGCTAGCTTAGCGTAGATCCTCACCCTTCCACCTCTACCCTAGCTCCAACGTTATCGGGGTGAGCTAGAAAGACTTCAGCCTTACTAAGCGCTCTTTCAGCCTCATCGAGTAACTCCTCCGCTTTCTTGGTTTCAACTAAGCCGTAGACCGATGGCCCCCAGGAGCTTTGCCCAACGCCTTTAATGCCCAGCGACATCAAAGCTTCTATCGCTTCCTGCGAAGGTTTTCCGTAGACTCCTCCTTGAGCAGGGGAGAACATGCTTCCCACGATTTGCTGCAACTCTGTTAACCATTTGCTGAAGCTTTCGAAGTCGTGTTCCAGTAAGGCTGGTATAAGTTTCAGGAGGATGACGTAGCTAGCTCTATAGATCAGTTCCTTGGGAGGTTTAAGAGACCTAAAGGCCTCAGCTTCTCCACCTCCATGGAGCCCTAGACCCTTAGGGATAGCTACTATGAAGGACCATTCCTCTGGGAAGGGGTGGTTAAAGATTAAGGGTGGGAAGGAAGTGTTGGCTCCTCTACCTCCATCAACTATGAAGCCTCCATGCTTGAAAGCATAGGTACCTACCCCAGACCTAGTACCTCTACCCATGACGATAGAAGCTTCAAGAGGATCGAGGTCTAATTTATGAGCCTTTGCTGTGGCCATCGCTATGGACAGCGCTAGCTGAGTAGAAGAACCTAAACCTACATGGACAGGCGCTATCGATAAAACCTTTAGCTTAACCCCGCGCAAACCTAGGGTTGAAGTTATTTTCCTAGCGAAGTTTTCAGCATCCTCGGTTCTTAGGCCCTCTGCCTTAACCTCCCCGTAAGGCTCAGCTTCCACAACTGTGCGAGGCCTATCTATCGCTAACCCTACTGAGCCGTAACCTCTACCCTCAAGCTCTGAGGGGTTTAAGATACCGAAGTGGAGTCTAGCCGGCGAAGATACTTTGACCTTCAACTCAGAAGGGCTAGCTAAACCCTAGCGTTTAAAGCTTCCTAGGCATATGTTAAGCCGCTTAGTAAACTAGCTGGCGAGGGGGATGGAGGTCAGCAAAGCTTATCGAGATAGGAGGCTCGTTGAAAAGGTAGCTGAAGCTATCAGGAAGGAGGCTCCTCCTCAAAGGCTTAAGATCATGCATGTATGCGGTACTCATGAACAAGTAATCTCTCATTACGGGCTGAGATCCCTCCTACCCGACAACGTAGAAGTGATAGCTGGCCCAGGCTGCCCTGTATGTGTCGTGCCAGCTCGAGAAATCGATGAAGCCGTGACGCTGGTGCTTCAGAGAAGCGAGGTGATGCTAACTACCTTTGGAGACATGTATAGGGTTCCTGGCACCCATCTATCTTTAGCTGAGGCTAGGGCGCAGGGGGGCGATGTGAGGATAGTTTACAGTGTTAGCGATGCTGTTAAGCTGGCGGAGGAGCATCCTTCAAGACAGGTAGTGTTCTTCGCTATAGGCTTTGAAACCACTGCTCCTACCACTGCCAGTGAGGTGTTTAATGGTCCTCCGAGGAACTTTAGCGTGCTTACCTCCCATCGCTTAATCCCTCCAGTCATGGAGTTATTGATGGGGGTGGCTGAGACCTACTTCGACGGCTTTATCTGTCCAGGGCACGTGGCCACTATCATAGGCACTAAGCCCTTCAAGCTTTTCCCAGAAGCCTACCATATGCCCACAGTCATAGCTGGCTTTGAACCTCTAGACATTATGGTGGCGGTGAAGCACATTGTCGACCAGGTGGCTAGGAATGAAGCATACCTCGTCAATGAATATAAAAGGATGGTTAAGGAGCAGGGTAATCCACGCGCGCTCAGGTTGCTTGAGGAAGTCTTTGAAGTTGTAGATGGGTACTGGAGGGGTATAGGTAGGGTGCCGCTCTCTGCTCTGCGGTTGAAGGAGAGCTACGTTGAGTACGATGCTAGGGCTAAGTTTAACGTGGAGGTTAAGGCTTCTAGAGACCTTAAGCCAGGCTGCTCATGTCACTTAATCTTGACAGGCAAGTTAACGCCTAATGAATGTCCTCTCTTCGATAAAGCCTGTACGCCCAGGACCCCTCAAGGACCTTGCATGGTATCCAGTGAAGGAACCTGCAATATATGGTATAGGTATAGAGGTTACCCTCAGAAATACTTAAGGTAAACTCTCGCAGAAATGAAGAGTAGCCTTACATCATGATACAGTCTTAAAAGTTAAGGTAGACCGGTAGTTAATCCCACCTTAAGCTATCCCTACTTCTTTTAAGAGGCTCCAGACCTCTTCAGCTTCTTGTTTGTCCACTATTTCAATAGCGTAACCTGTATGTACAAGCACATAGTCACCAGGCTTAACCTCTCTAGGTAGAAGAGTTAAGGCAACTTCTCTACGCACTCCTCCAAAGTCAACTAGGGCTTTAAGCCCCTTCACCTCTACTACGAGGCCTGGGATCGCCAGACACATCGAAGTGCGCCGAACCTACCTTAAAACGGCTAGGATTTAATTTTGGCGCTTATCCTATACTTGAGCTGTTGAGGGGTGGATGTTACGGAATTATCTCCGTAGTGTTATTGTAAGGCGGGTAGAGAAGTTCACTAAGCGACACCATACCCTTCCGTACAAGGTTTGTTACCTCCTGCTTAATCTTGGTTAAAGGCTTAATTAAACCCAAAGTGAGCCTACACACGGCTCTAAATCCTCCCATCCCCCATAACCGTTCTATATGGCTGTAGAGGCATCGTCCTCCGCAGAGATGAAAATAACGACATGAGGAACAGGGCTCCCCTATAGTTACCTTACCTCTGACACTCCTCCAAGTAGTCTCCTCAAGTTTTCCTAGGTAGGCCCAATCCTCCTCCACGGCTATAGGGCAAGCTAGGACCCTACCGTCAGTTGAGATAGCTACTGCCGTCGACCCTGCACCGCAGGGGGGAACCTCTATTGGTTTTCCTGTAAGTAAGGTTTTCAAGACGCCTAGGAAGGGCACTATGCCCAAGACTTTACCTTTCCTTAAAGCATCGAGCCAGCAGTCCATAAGCATCCTTAAACCTTCAATGTACTGCTTAGCCCAAGCATTGAAGTGAAGCCACCTAGGACTCCATATGACGTCTAGCTGCCAGTGAACATGGTCAAAGATCTCTAAGGATAAGAGGTGAATCACGTCAAGGTATACGTCGCTTTTTTCAGACAACGTCATCCTTGCTATGAGATCTCCTCTAAACCCTTGTTCTCTCAGCTTCTTGGCTCCTTGGACTACAGCCTCATATACTCCATGACCACGGTAGCCATCAGTAACCTCTCGCCTACCATCAATAGAGACGAGTACAGTATCCATCTTGCGCCAGTACTTAGCTGGAAGGGCATCGATGAGCGTAGCGTTGGTTTGTATCACAAACTTAGCGTCGGGTTTTTCATCCATCACCTCTTGAATGAAGGAGGGGTTTATCAGGGGCTCTCCACCATAAAAGGCGATGATGGGCTCCTCGTCGCCCTTCATGAAGCGCTTCAAGCTCTCTAGACTATATCTAGGTCTACTGGGCACCTTAAACTCGGGGAAACTACCGCCACAGTACTTACAGTTAAGGTTGCAGCGGCCAGTGGTGAACACTATGTACAGCATCCTAAGTTAACAGCCATACAGGCAGGTTTTAAGATTAGTCTCCAACCCTCTGTCGTGATATTACTCTACGGCTTTCGGAGCGGAGGTTAGGTCCAAGCGCTTTATCTCGATGTAGATGAACTTTTCATTGTCCTTTAATCGATCAAGGTAAGCATTCAGGCAGCTACGACAAACAGCGAAGCGCATAGTACCAGTAGAGGACCTTGAAGGGTGCTGGGTCACGTACAGCTCCTCCACGGTAAACTGAGCTTTATGTGTACGGCATAGGCTGCAGAGCATGGTCATAGCTAGCCCCATCGACGTCGGAGGGTGGTCAGGTATATCTTGTACAGCTTCCTTTTTAAGGGGTGAAGGTTAAACGACCAGTTCAGGAGTTAACATCCAAAGTAACGCCCATTTGCCCTTAACGTCTCTTTCAAGGCATAGGACCCCAGCCATCCTGAACTTGATGGGCTCTATATCTGGGCTTCCGGTGAGTAGGAGGCCGGCTAGCTTGCTTAAGTGAGGTAGGTGGCCAACCAGCATTAAGTCTTCCTTAATGTTCAATAGCCTATCAGCCCAGGTTTTAGGGTCAGCGAGAGGCTCAAGCGCGTCGGCTTGTTCGAAGCCTCTAGATGGCTTTAGGTGCTGAGCAAAGATTTCAGCTGTCTGCGCAGCTCTAAGCTTACCGCTATGTAGGATCTTATCCATATGAATGCCTAGCTTAGCTATGTGTTGGGCAACGCGCTCGGCTTCTCTTCGTCCTTTATCAGTTAAGGGCCTTGAAGGATCTTGGCTTTCAGGTACAGCCTCACCATGTTGAACGAGGTAAAGCTTCAAGGCTCCTCCCCATAACTAGTTAGTGGCTACCTATGTTAAGCTTGACGGCGCGCTAGGCTTAAACTATGCTTCGACTCAGCTTTTAGAGGGGCAGTGAGTATGCATGCCGCGTCTGAAGCGTGATGAGAATAGTCCTTCACGAGCCCCCTTAGTCCAACTCCTCGACTTGTGGTTTAGGCTTCTTAAACCTTGAAGTTTTCCTAGGCTTAATTAAGGTCTTGACGGCGGTGGTAAACACATATTCAGCTACGTCTACCCTTGATCCTCCGCCGGTAACAATGACGTATCTACCCCTACATAGCTCGTCAGCACAGGCCTTTACAGCAGCCACCAGCCTCGGGTAGAAGTCGGGGGTTAAGCCTCGATCTCCATAGTCCCCTTGACAAGTATCGTGGCCTAAGAAATGGAAGATGAAGTCCGGCTCGAAGGCGTAGGCTCGTTTAATAAACTCCAGCTCGACTTTACGTAAGTACTCGTCGTCAGTAGTCCGCCAACCTACATTTACATCTACCTTTAACCCCCCCTCCTCTACACGATCGTAGCTACAAAAGCATACATGTAGTATAGAGGAGTTGCCTGAGAAGACTTCTCGATCACCGTCTCCATGGTGGCTGTCGGTATCGAGAACGGCTATTTTACTGGCTCCAAGCTTCAGTAGATGCTCCACGGCAGGCCCAAAACATGAAAGGTATGTCCCTCCCCAAGCATATGAGCGCCCTGCATGATGACCTGCAGCCACGCTGAAAACTAGGGCACTGGTCAGTTCCCCTTTCCATACCTTCTCCGCGGCCTCTATGCATCCTCCTACGCTTAGCAAGGCACCTTGATAATACCACCTAGACTTAACATCCCTTAAGTATTCCTTTGTGTGTACTTTGAGAAGTAGTTTTTCAGGAGCAGGCTTAGGCTCTATTAGAACAGCTTTCCCCTCCTTGAATAGCGGGTTTAAGGCTTCAGGGAAAGCTCTAAATTTATCTCCTATGATGGGCCAAGGTTTACCCTTAAAGGATCTATGAAAGAAAACGCCTACAGTAGCCATCAACTAAATAAATTCATCCCTTTAGAGTTAAACCTTGCGTTAAATCTACGTCGCGTTGAACCAGAGAATTAATAATCATCGTATCCCTATGCCGAGAAGCGGGGGAGGAAACTGAGGTTCCTAGTAGCTTTCATGGCTCTCATGGCTCTCGCCGCCATTTCAACCAACAGCCTAAATACTGGAGTGACCGTGGACTTGAAGAGTGACGGTTCAGCGATAGTCACCCATAAAGTAACGGTCCACGAGATGACGGAGTTCATAGAGATTAAGCTGCTAGGCGAGCCTGAGGAGATAGTGGCCTATAGTGAAAGCGAAGTATACTCCACCGAAGTATACAATAACGTGTCAGGCTGGTTTGCCAAGGTCCTTTACCCCGATGCCTCCTTCACTCTAACCTATGCGACAGTCTCCATAGCCAACTACAGTGAAGGGTTTTGGACGGTGACCTTTTCCTCTGAAGAGGAGGTTGAGGTTAAGCTTCCGCCAAATGTTGTACCTGTTAGCGTGCCTGAAGAGGTTCTCGATATAGATCTGGAGGATGATAGGTATGTCTTATGGCTCCCTCCAGGTACCTATACGGTTGAGTATGTGGTGCTCGTGGAACTACCCAGTGTTGAGGAGGAAGGAGGTACCACCAACCTGTTATGTTCAGCTATGTACCTGGCCATTGGCGCGGTGGCTGGCTTATCTATCTACGTGGTAATTAAACTGTTGAGACGTAGGAGGCTTCTACCTGAGCTTGATGATACTGACAAGGCTATCTTAGATCTGATTAGGCGTAGAGGACCGCTTAGTATAGGCGAGATAGCTGACCAGTTAAGTCTCCCCCGAAGCACAGCTCATAGAAAAGTGTCCAAGCTTGCCAGGTATGGTTTAATAAAGCTTGAGAGGGTGGGATCAAGACTTGTGGCTAAGGAATAGTTTCTCGAGCTTTTCTCGAATTTTTCTCGAATGCTTCTTGATGGTTTCTCTTATCACTCCCAACCCTGCAGGGTTAGGTGGTGGCCGCGTTGAAGGCTAAAGTATTTGCCCTTATCTTCACAGCGTTGATGTTAACATCCATAGCTATACCAGCGGTGACGGTTAAGGCTGAAGAGAGCGGTGCCCCCCGGAAACTGAGAGCTCTTAGACAGGCTATATCCTGCATCCTATATAGGGCAGAGGTTCTAGCAGAGGAGCTTAACGTTGAGGAAGTAGAACAGGCCATAGATGAGTTAAAGCAGGAGCTAAGTACTCTGGACTCGCTTATAGCGGAAGGAAACTATGAGGAGGCTTGGACCTTAGCTATAGAACTGCTAAGCGAGACTAGGCAACTTTTAAGGCAACTCTATGGCTGTGAGTGCGTGCAAGAAGTATTAGATGAACTAAGCGAAGAAATGATTCAGCAAGGCGTTAAAGCACGTGGACTTGCTATGGCCTCCATATTGATGACCGTCGCTGAGGCCAGCAACGCTACAGAGATTACGCAAATCCTCGCGCAGGCTCAAGAACTTTTTGAGGAAGGCAATGTAACGAGCGCTAAAAGCCTAATGGCTCAATGCATGCTTCAACTTAAAAGGAAAGCTATGGTCCACACCGCGTTAAGAGCTCTAAACTTCACAGGATGTGAACTAAAAGCAGCCGCTAACGCACCCAATGGATTAGAGGTAGCGGCCGTAAAGATCGAAACAGCCATAGACAGGTTAGAGTCGGTGGTTGAACACTTACAGTCCGTGAATGCTAGCGAGACCGCAATAACCTCGGTGGAGGAGGCAATCGAGCATTTAGAGAATGTAAAGGAGAGATTAGAGGAGAGGCTTGAGGAAGGGGTTGGCCCTCACGGCTCTCATGGCCCTCAAGGCGCTGGGGACCTTCTGAACGAAGCGCAGTGTGCTATAGAAGAGGCTCAGCATCGCTTCGGTCATGGACAAGGCTCCAACCAAGGCTCTGGTCATGGACAAAGCTCTGGTCAGTGCCAGGGTCCTGGACATGTACATCATCCACACGGGCAACCTGAGATAAACAAACCATGCGGCGCTCATCATTAACCAGCGCTCTCGCTTCAACCACTCGCCTTTTTTCATTACAGAGCTGATAGGCTTAAGTTTTCTTAAATAGGCTGAGTTAAAGGAGAGCTTGATGTACGACGTGGTGGTAGTGGGGGCAGGTCCAGCAGGTTCATCGACCGCTCTCTCAGCCTCTAAGAGAGGTCTGAAGGTTCTTCTATTAGAAGAACACCGTGAAGTAGGCCTTCCATTACATTGTGCTGGCATCATTCACCCTCCGAGCTTTGAACGTTCAGGGCTTAAAGTACCTGAAGAAGTGGTGGAAAGCCGAATTAGAAGAGTATGTGTCTTCACCGGTTACGGGCAGCCCTTAACGGAGCCTTTTAGACTGGGCTTGCTTGTGGTGAATAGGGCTAGGTTTGATAAGTGGCTGGTTAGATTAGCGGTAGAGGCAGGGGCAGAGCTTAAGCTGCAAAATCGGTTGATGTCGGCAGAGCGAGCAGAGGATGGATGGAGGCTAAGTATTAAGGCTCCTCAAGGTTACGTAAATGAGGAATGTAAATTATTGGTAGCGGCCGACGGTGTAGGGAGCACTACGATTAGGCTGGTTGGCTTTCCGGCTAGAAAGGAATTGGCTTCTTGCTTACAATACGAGCTTGAAGGTGTAGAGCTCGAGGACCCTGAACGCATAGATCTTTACTTCACCAGCTTTATTGCCCCTGGTGGCTATGCCTGGGTTATCCCATTGGAAGGTGGTAAAAGGCTTAGAGTGGGGCTAGGGGTTAGGAAGGCTGAGAAGCCAGCTAAATATTACTTGGATCTCTTCGTACGCCGCCTCTTCAGTGAAGGTAGGGTGGTCAAGGTTTATGGAGGCTGCGTTCCGGTGGGTGGGCCGGTTAAACCTAGCTATGCGGATGGTTTCTTAGTGGTAGGTGACGCTGCAGGACATGTAAATCCATTGACAGGGGCTGGCATCGTTGGGGCGGTCAGGTGCGGGTTAATAGCGGGTGAGGTGGCTGCATCTAAGCTTTCTAGACCTAAAGCTGAGGAGCTTAAGGTTTATGAGGATAAATGCGACGAAGCGGTCGGTAAAGGATATAGAAGAGTGTTAAGAGCTAGGGCCGACCTAGAGAAGCTGTCTAGCGCTGAGATCAAGGCTTTTATAGATAGGGAAGGGTTGATAGAGGATCTTAGGAGAAGGAGGTACTTCAGGGCTTTCCTTAAAGTACTTCTCAAGAAACCTAGCTTAGCCTTCACTGCGGTGAGAATTTTTAGAATAAGAGATGCTATATTGACTTAGCTGGGGTTAGTCTTGGCTAAGCCCAAGGTGCTGCGCGTCCTAGACTCTAAGGACATAGAGGAAGCAGTGGAAGAAGCTGCACGAACGGTTAAACATAGAGGATTGATAGTGTATCCCACTGATACGCTTTATGGTTTAGGGGCCGACCCCTTCAGCGAGGCTGCGGTTAATAGAGTGTACGAGGCTAAACATAGGGAAGCTAAACCTATGCCTCTTTTAGTGTCAAGTAGGGATTACGTTGGGCGTATCGCTTACGTTACAGATGAAGCTAGGAAGCTAATCCAACTGTTCTGGCCAGGTCCATTAACCCTAGTCCTATCAAAGAAGGCTGTACTTCCAGACCTAGTTACCGCTAACCTACCTAAGGTTGGAGTTAGGATGCCTAACCATGAAGTCGCCTTAAGGATTATTGAAGCATGTGGAGGCTTTCTGATCGGTACTAGCGCCAACATTTCTGGGCAGTCTCCGCCTAGGACCATTGAAGAGGTGTTAAGGCAGCTCAATGGCAGCGTAGACCTAGTGGTGGATGCAGAACCGTTGCCGATAGGCGTGCCCTCTACGGTGATAGATCTTACCAGTGATAAACCCCTATTGATTAGGGAGGGAGCGGTGAGGTTGGAGGAGCTTGAGAAGGCCTTAGGCAAGATTATTGAGCGTTAAGGCGTCAAGAATATGTAAGGGGCGTTGCTGGCTACTAAAGAGGGGATGAAGAGGAAGGGAAGAGGAGATCAGTGACCGGAATCCGCGGGTCTGACCAAGGCAATATGCAATTTAATCTTTTCCTCCGCGATAAAGATGAAGTCGATAAATTTATGCTGTTCTCCCCCATTTTGGCAGCGTTTAGCGTTCTAGGGGTAATTCGTAGTTAGTAGAGGTGCTGTAATGGTTCATCTACACTCGAATGTTAAGATCTTGATATCGACTTCAGCCTTACTCAGCGCCTTCATGGGCATAGCTTACCCATACTTCTCGGAGTACGTCTATGCATTGACGGGGAGCGCCTTTGTAGCGGGTAGCGTAGCTTTCATCCGCAACGTGATGTGCGTCTGTATCTTCATCCTCGGTGGCTATTTAGCTGACGTTGTTGGTCGTAAACGACTTATCTGGGTTGGAACCATGTTGCTGGGCATCGCCCAGCTGCTATATGCTGCTGCTTCCTCGACCTATGAACTGATCTGCGCTGCTCTCTTTGAAGGTGTTTCCTTCTTCTACTTCCCCGCCTTCAATGCCATGATTATGGACTCCACCCCGGATGAGGAGTTACTGAACGTTTTCACCTTAGGGCTCATTGCCTCTCACTTACCCTACATGGCTTCCCCTTTGGTGGGCGGTATCCTTAGAGACACTTATGGTGTTTTTGGCCTGAGACTAGGTTTTGCCTTATTTGGTCTTGTCACGTTGACTATTTCGGCTATCAGGTTGAAAATGTTGTTTGAGACCCTTGATCGGGTCGAGAAGGTCAAAAGAGGGATGTTCATTAAGGCATACATGGAGGTTGTTGAGTACTTTAGGCGGCTGCGTAACCCCATTAAGAAGCTTCTGGCTCTTCGCTCCTTTCTGCTTTTATCCGCTATCTTTATGCTTGAGCTTTTCGCTGTGCTCTACGTTACCAGATATGCAAACCTTTTGTCGTTCACCGAGTGGGGGCTGGTGCAAGCCTTAGCTTCACTAGCGTTTTTAGCTGCTTTACCTCTAAGTAAACTCATTAGTGGGTGGAGACCGCCCTTAATCTATGCAGCTCTTATCGTGATGGAAGCTTCAACCCCTCTTCTCATTCTCACCAACCTCAGGCCGATGATCTTTCTTTCCTTAGCCCTACTGAATGTCTGCGGAGCCTTGACCTACTCTATTGAGAGAACGCTGATAGCCAAATTAGTGGAGCCGGTTATGAGGGGTAGAGCTGAAGGTTTTATGAACATATCACTTTATGTAGGTGCAGCCATAGGCTCGATGCTTGGAGGCTACTTATTTTCAGTGCATCCACCCTTCTTACTTTTGGCAGCCTCCTTCAGCCTAATATTAGGTGCTACGCTGTCTCCCATGATATTTAAGGATGTTAAGCTTAGTCAACGAGAGGTCTATAGCTAGCTCAATTTTTCATCATTTGAATCCCTCGAGGAAGGCTTTAACGTTTCTACCTAGTACCTCGTGGTTATAGCCTCCCTCCAATACTGCAAACCTACGCCCGTCACATTTACGTTGGGAGAACTCTCTTATCACTTTGCCCACCTCCTCGTAGTCCCGAGCGCTCATTAATCCTCCCCAGTCCTCGAGCGCTCGGTCAAAGCCAGCCGATACCGCTATTACGTCAAAATCCTTGGCCTCGAGGAAGCGTTCTAGGTCAGACGTGAAGTCCAAGGCTGGTAGGTGATGATATTCCACATCTCTCCTGTTTTTGAAGGCTTCATTGGTACCGTCGCCGAAATGCAGGTCAAAATCTACAATAACCGCTCTCTTAGCCTTGCCTGTTCTCATCAGTTTCTCAACAGCTATCGCCACGTTGTTGAAGTAGCAGAACCCCCAACACTCGTTTGGGCTTGCGTGGTGTCCTGGAGGCCTTATTAAAGCAAAGGCTGGCTCACCTTCAAACGCTATTTCAGCAGCTTTTAGGGCTCCTCCAACAGCTAATAGAGCTACCTCGTAGACCCTCGTTAAGCTCTTGACATAGTTTAGATGGTTTATCGTGTGGATAAGCAATACGTCGTTATCAGTGGCAGGCTTGGGCTCCACGAACTCATATAAGCCCTGGAGGGCTGAAGCTATAGCCTCCATGCGTCCAGGTGCTGCTGCAGGATCAGATGTATAAGCTTCCTTATACTTTTCATGGAACACAACCTTCAATGAAGCCCACCTCGAAGGTTCTTGAAACCCATCTACAACTAACTATCATGTCAGTAAAGTTTTACGTTACTCGTAGAATCTCCGGTATTTCTTAGGCAAACCTATGATAGTGTCGGCCTGTACACCTAGGTAAGGTATAGGGTACCTAACTCCTCTCATGTATAGCTGTTGCAGCCCCTCCGCCATGTCGGCTAAGGCTTCAGGGGGCAGGGAAAGTACGAGTTCATCGTCCTGTAAGTGGCCAAATCTACGCTCACCGAAGCAAGGCACAGTCAACGAGGGCTCATGGGTTACCATACATTTGGCTATGGAATCGGCGCACGCCGACTCTCCAGAGTAAGTGAAGGTAAACCTCCTATACCTATGCCACTGTAAAGCTGATAGGGCAATACATGCTTGAGCTGGATTTAAGTACCATAAAATTAGGTTGGGCGTAAACCTAGCTTTATCTAGGGGTGCGGTAATCACGACGGAATGTCTAAGCTTAGGCACTCTATAAAGCTCTTTGAGCTTCACGAGGCCGTCCTCTACGTTTCTAAACCAATACTTCGCATATTCGTTAGCTAGTTCAGGGGGCAGCTCATCTATGAGTCCAGCTACGTAGCTGCAAGTATAGGCTAAGGTATTCTTATCGGCTTGTATTATCCAACCATGGGTCCTAGAAAGCGTGATCATTTGACATAGCCTTAACACCTTAACGTCCAGCTTATCGGCCTCAAGCGCTCCATCAAGCTTCTCTTTAAGAAAGCCTAGAGCTACAGGCTTAGACCTAGACCTTAACAATGCCTCAATCCTTGAAGCCAACTCCTGTAATCTCGCGGCTTCAAACAAGTTCTCACCGAGCTATGTTCATTTAAAGCACCTTTTAGCTTCTCGGCTAGCGATGGAGAACCCTTGAAGGTTAGAGATCTTGTAAATGATGGGGGGATAGCGATGGTGCTTCCATTTCTCGTAGTTCCGTCTAGGTCTATGAGCACGACTTTAAAGCACGCTTCTCCTTTAGTTTCCTGGTTAGCGAAGCCATCCTTAACGCTGTCTCCTTGCTTATGAGATGTTCCAGTATACAGCTTTCCTTTGCTGCTAGGTCTTGGTCTATTCCCAAAACTTCGTTCAGGAAGCTGAGTATGCTTCGGTAGCGTTCCTCCAATTCCTTGACTACTTTCATGCCTTTTTCGGTGAGGCTGACCTCGCCATAGTTCTCATGCCTTATCATACCAGCCCTCATAAGTCGCTTGACAGCCTCGCTAGCACTCGGCACTTTAACCCCTAGAGCCAAGGCTATCTTTTTCACGGTAGCCTTACCTTCTCTGCGCTGGATGAAATATATCGCTTTTAAGTAATTCTCAAGCTTAGGAGTAAGGGTCCGCGGCAAGGCTGAATTTTTTCTGTGCATATGCACATATTTTTGTTTTGTGCATATGCCCATAATAATGCTTATATAGGAGTTAGGCAAGCCTAAGTTAGGCTAGCCTAAAACAGGGGGGCTGGTCATGAGGCTATCGGAGGCTAAGACCGGCTGCTACTACGAGGTCATTAAGGTCGAGGGCTCAGGCCCAGTAAAGAGGAGGTTTATGGACTTAGGCTTAGTTTCCAAAACCAGGCTAAAGGTGGTTCGACTTGCCCCCCTAGGCGATCCTATTGAAGTTGAAGTGAGAGGTTACAACTTGTCTATCAGGAAAGATGAAGCTTCACTCGTCATCGTGAGGGAAGTGAGTTGATGCATAGCTTTCCTCTAGCTTTTGCACCTGAAGGCACCTACGTCATCGTGGAGGACGTCAAGGCTGGTCATGGCATTCAGCGTAGGATGGCTGAGCTGGGGATAGTAAAGGGTTCGGTGTTGAGGGTGGTTAGAGCAGGGCCTGGACCTGTAATTATAGAGAGGGTTTCATCTATCTCTAAGGAAAGTTCGTGTCGTTGTTTCGTAGGGCCTCTCTCTAATGGCTTTGGTCGATCTTGGAGGCTTTTGATTAGCCTTGGCATGGCCTTGAAGGTTTTAGTCAGGGTGAAGGAGGCTTGAAGGTCGCACTTGCAGGGAACCCTAACGTAGGGAAGTCCGTGATCTTCAACGAACTAACTGGTGGTAGGGCTTGGGTTGGTAATTGGCCTGGAGTAACGGTAGAGAAGAAGGTGGGCAAGACCCGCATCGACGGGTTAGACGTCGAAGTTGTAGACCTTCCAGGCATCTACAGCCTGACAGCCTATAGCGTTGATGAGCTCATAGCTAGAAACTTCATAGTTGAAGAGAAGCCTGACGTCGTAGTCAACATTGTCAATGCATGCAGCCTAGAACGCAACCTATACCTAACCTTATCCCTCATTGAGATGGGCGTAAGGGTTGTAGTAGCGTTAAATATGGTTGACATCGCCGAAAGTGAAGGCTATAATATCGATTCTGCTAAGCTATCCGAACTCCTCGGGGTCCCCGTAATACCCACGGTGGCTATTAAGCGTCAAGGGCTGGCTGAGCTCAAAAAAACCTTGGTCGCTAAAGAGACACCGAAGAAGAGGAGGGTGGTGAGCTATGGTAGGGTTGAGGAAGCCATCGAGAAGCTTAGAGCCCTCATTGAGCAGGAATCTGACCTTAAACGACTATATGAGCCTCGCTGGGCTGCTATCAAGCTGTTTGAAGGAGACGCAAACGTGGAGGAGAGGTTTAAACGGATTCCTTCAGGTGAGAGAATTGTCTCTTTAGCTAGAGAACTTAAAGCCGAGCTCGAGAAGGAGATGGGGGTGGACCTCGAAGGGTGGATTGTTGAACGTAGATATGAAGCGGCCTCACGGATAGCACAAGCTTGCATTGCTGCGGTTAGGCCAAGAGTTTTAACCATGACCGACGTCGTCGACATGGTGGTCACTCATAAGGTCTTAGGGATCCCCGTCGCCTTGGCAGTATTCTACATGATGTTCCAGTTTGCTTTCGCCGTCTCCGCTCCGCTCTCAGACTTAATAGATTGGTTTTTTGGGTGTGCACTTTACGAGGCGGTACTCAGTGTACCCATGCCTGAGGTACTTCAGTCCTTCCTAGCAGATGGTGTTGTGACGGGGCTAGGCGCTATAATGGTCTTCCTTCCGCCCATAGCCTTCCTCTTCTTGGCGTTTTCAGCTTTAGAGGACGTAGGTTACATGGCACGGGCAGCCTTCGTTGTTGATAAAATCATGCATAAATTCAAGCTCACAGGGCGCTCAATTATTCCACTGATATTAGGCATAGGTTGCAACATCCCCGCCATCATGGCGGCTAGGCCCATTGAAGATGAAAACGACCGCAAGACCACTGCCTTGGTGGCGCCTTGCATTTCATGTAGCGCTCGCCTACCTGTCTACCTAGTCATAGCTGGGGCTTTATTCACTGGGTACGAGGGCTCTGCTGTGCTGAGCATGTATCTCATGGGCTTCATCTTCGCGCTGCTGCTAGGTTTACTGTTCAGGAAGTTGTTGTTTAAGGGCCCTTCAGCAGGCTTCGTCATGGAATTGCCCCCATATATGGCGCCCACCGTTAAGAACGTCGGCATTAAGACGTGGGAGCGGACGAAGAGGTTCCTCTACAAGGCTGGTGGCGTGATATTATTAGCCACGATACTAGTGTGGGTCCTCTGTGTAACAGGGCCTGGTGGCTGGCTAGGGCCAGCTGCCTTCGAAGACCCAGAGCTGATAGAGGCGAGCTGGGTAGGTGTCCTTGGATATTCTTTGAAGCCTATCTTCGCCCCGATGGGATGGGGCTGGAGGGAAACTGCGGCTTTATTCTTCGGCTTCGTGGCCAAGGAGGTAGTGGTGGGCGCCATGGCCATACTCTACGGAGTTGGTGAAGAGGGCTTGACAGGGATCTTGGCTGGATACTTCACACCAGTTTCCGGCTTCGCCTACATGGCCTTTGTCCTACTGTATGTACCGTGCCTGGTAACCGTGGCTACCCTCAAGAGTGAGCTCGGTTGGAGGTACGCAGGCTTGGCTGTAATCTATGAATTAATGTTGGCCTATACTGTTGCTCTCGTGATTGTTGGCATAGGTGCGTTGATCGGGGTGGGCTAGGTGGTTGTTGAAGCACGCCAAAAAATTTTAAGGATAGCTTCCCTATTGGCGGGCTGTTCATACCTTTTCTTTACACTAGTCTTGTTGCATAACTGGTTCGTCTCTACCTTTCCACTAGGCCTCGTAGCCGTGGAGGAGATGGTTTGGTTACTGGTACCATGTGACTTAGGCCTTGGGCTAGCTTTACTCGCTGTTGCTCTTCTCTTCCTTTCCTCGGCCTACTGGGGCCTAGGCGAGGCTAAAGGTGTAGCATCTCTACTAATGGCATGTGTTGTAGGCTTAAGCCTACTTGTACTGCAGCTCCTCATCTGCATAGCCAATATAGCAGATGTGGGTGTACTTGTCGTCCTCATTGGCGAGGAGGCGGATTATTCCGTCGTTGAGGACCTGCTAAGGCCAGACGTTGTGCTTGGACTATTGCCGCTAGCGCTCTTCCCATCGTCTTGGAAGAGTTGTAAATTGTTGATTAAAGCATCGTCCGTGTCAGGCGTGGGCTCTCAAAAACGACTAACATGATGTATCTAGGCTCCATGGCTTGGCTTTACACCGCGCGATGGAATGTAGGCTGAAGGAATGTATGTACATTTAAAAACGGTAGCTTTATCTTGCGGGACAACAAGTTTCTCGTGAAGTTTATGTCTAGCGGAGGATTTGGACGAGGAGCAGGTAGAGGTTTAGGAAGAAGGGTTGGCCCTCCAGGAGATTGTATCTGTCCACGCTGTGGCTATAGGACTGCGCATATGCCTGGCATGCCTTGTAGACAGCAGCTATGTCCTAGGTGCGGCACACCTATGATGAGGGCTTAATCCTTGCCTCTACCTTTGAAGCTAAGTCCATAAGGGCCTGGCGGGCAGGGGTATGTATAGACGACTTTATGAGGGGCTCGCCTCTGACGTAGGCTTTGAAAAGCTCTTCGTCGTAGGGCACCTCTACGGCAACCTCAATGCCCCTAAGTCTACAGGCTTCCAGTATTTTTTCCCTAATTCCTCCAGGGATGTCTGCTCTATTGAGGACGACCCAGGCTTCTATGCCTAGCTGGCTCAATAGGTCTAGTATTAAGAAGAGATCATTAAGTCCGAGAGGGGTAGGCTCTGTAACCACGAGCGCTAAATCGACTCCCCATAAAGCCTGGACAACGGCGTTATGTAGGCCTGGGGAAGTGTCTATGATCATTACGTCGTAGTCTCCTCTCTTAAGCTCCTCATCCACCTCTAGTTTAAGCTCCCTCGCTACAATAGGCGATCTGGCTTCCCCAGGGTTTAGTTCACCTATCTTTAACCTGATAGGTCCTGCTTGAGCACTGTGGAGGAACCCTATCGTCTTTGAGTCTTCTTTAATGGCTCCATAGCTACAGACTATCTGACAGGCCTTACAGCCTGAGCATAGTTCCTCGAAGAGTATCGGAGGAGCCCCTTCCATAAAGGCTAAGGCGTGTTCACGGCAAACCTTGGCGCAGCTTCCGCAGGGTTTACATAAGTCTCGATCTATCAAAGGCTTAAAGATCTTAACGGGCTTGCTTTCAGTAAGCTTAGCGTTGATGAGGATGGAGGTGCAAGGGCCATCCACATCACCATCAGCCAATAACACCTTAAAGCCCCTAGCGCTTAGCGCTGCCGCTAAGTTGACCGCTACAACGGTCTTACCCGTGCCTCCCTTACCACCGGTAACTGCCAGCCTAAACGTCAAGCTTTTCTCACCTTAAAGCCCAACTATCTCTTCTACGCGATCAGCTAAGCTTCTCAAGGCCACGCTTATCCTAGCTTTGGGATTAAGCTCTGGAGGTGTCTTCATGTTTGCCAGTGCCCTCACTGCTTCATAATCTACAGGCAGCTCTACTAATATAGGGACCTTTAGGTTGAAGAGCGCCCACTCCTCTAGCTTCCTAGCGTAGTCACTTGATAGCTCAGCTTTATTGAGCACAAGCCCGACAGGTACGTTAAAGTGGCGAGCTACCGCCACTAACCTCTCAAGGTTCCTCTTGGACGTAGGAGTAGGCTCGGCCACCGCTATGACATAGCTAGCTCCTGACAGTGAAGCTATAACTGGGCAGCCTATGCCAGGTGCAGCATCAACAATGAGAAGCTCTGCTCCCTCCACTTTTGCTCTCTCTCTGGCCATCTCCTTAGCTGCAGATACCAGTTTCCCTGAGTTGTGTTCACCAGCCCTCAGCCTACCGGTAATGGTTACGAACCTGTGTCGCGTGCGTTGAGCCACCAACACGCCGGTTACGTATGGCTCTATGCGTATGGCTCCATTAGGACAAACTAAGCTACAGGCGCCGCAACCTTCACATAGAAAGTCGTATACCTTGGCTATGCCGTCCTCTACCCTGATGGCTCCATAAACACAGGTGGATTCGCAGGCTCCACAGCCATTACATAGATTGTCGTTTACCCTAGCTTTCTCGGAGGCCTCTATTTTACGCTCTTCAAGTTTTTCCCCTCCTCCAAGCGCTAGTATGAGGTCGGGGGCGTCGACATCTGCGTCTACGGCGACTAGCTTTAACCTTTGGTGCAGGAGGTAGGCGAGGGAGGAAGCTACAGTGGTTTTCCCTGTACCCCCCTTACCACTAGCCACTACTAATTCCCTTAGCTCCAAGACGTCTACCTTCCGAGCACATACCTATTGATAGCATCTCTAACCTTTATTCCTGGAGGCACGGTTATCGGCTGGATGCCGAACTGTGTCATAGCCTGATAAGCCCATGGGCCAAACCTACCTGCTATCGCTATCCTAACTCCCATGTTAGCTATCGCCTGGACAGCCGCTATCCCAGCTCCGTGAGGAGCATACATAGCTTGGTTGGGCAAGGTCTCTATGCTCTTCACCTCTCCACCTTCGATTTCGATCACCGTAAAGACTGGACATCTACCGAACATCGGTGAAACCAGATCGTCAAGCCCTCCCTGACCCTGCGACGCTACCGCTACCTTAACTCTACCTGACACTTCGAGAGGTCTCTGAGCTGGCATAGGTACTTGAGGAGGGGTTACTGGAGGGGTAGGCCATGGCCTCATAGGCCCTGGGAAGGGAGGTCTCCAAGCCGAGGTAAAACCTTGTTCTTCTAAGCCATATCCACCCGCGCAGGCTTCTTCAGCTGTCATTTCCTGAAGTTCGCCTCTCAAGATCTGGTTGATGGCCTCCTCGACCCTATCTGCAGTTACTCGGTAGACCTTGATTCCAGCTTGGTTTAGCCACTCCAGGGCTTTGACTCCTAGTCCTTTAACTGCGACGGCGTCTACGTTTAGCGACGTTAAAGCTTCAGCAGGCCTACGGGGATAACCGTAATGCTGCCCCCCACTGTCTACGACCTCTACCTTCACCGGCTTAGCGCCTTCAACCTCCACTACCGTGATCACTTCTGCGCGTCCAAAGTGAGGACATACCTCAGCACTTAAACCGCCAGGGCTATAACTTGGTACAGCTATCCTCATCCTCAACCCTCCCTAAACACTTCTTTTCTTGCTGAATGATCTAATAAATAATGCGTAGGCCGCGAATGCATGCATACGCACCTTTACTTACGTGCATATGCACAGAAAGCTATAAGGATTACGCAAAAAAGCTAAGCCAGTACGTGGAACCAGCTTTCAAAGGTATGCAGGAGTCGCCGAAGACTTTTCTAAGCTCCTCTAACCCTCTTTCGCCTGTACAGTGGCAGGGAGCTACCTTACTCACGTTCATCCTCTTAAGCTCCCTGGCGATGTCCTCAGCCTTCCTCCTAGGGACGTTGAATAGGTGTAGTCCTCCTATGAGGATAGCTATGGAGTTTGCTCCTGTAAGCCTCAATGCTTCATCCACCAGGTTCAAGACACCGGCATGAGCACATCCAGTCACAATCATTATCCTCCCGTTAACATTTAAGATAAGGGCGCGGTCATCCGGTACCTCGTCCTTCACAATAACTCCATCCTTGACGACGTAAAGCCCTTTAACGCTGGGCTCATCTATCCTCCTCTCTATCCTTCCAGTCAACGTTACTCCTCTAGCCAAGAGAGTAGGTTTAACTGTTAACACTAAGGTTCCTCCAGCTGCTTCTATTTGCCAAGGCTGGAAGGGAGTTCCTATGTAGGTTAAGGCAGGTTTATAGGCTAGCTTCGTACTGAAGGCTTCAGGATCTACAACTATAGGTATCCTTCTCCCGATAGTCTTGATCGCGTCTAGTAGTCCACCTGTGTGGTCGTAGTGGCCATGGCTCAGCGCGATTACATCAACTTTTCCTAGCTCTGTCTTCATTGCTAGGGCATTGTTTAATAACGTGGTGTCAGGTCCAGTATCGAACAGTATCTTAACCTCTTCCTTCTTGTAAAAGCAGTTAATTAACGCGGCGAAGCCGTGAGCTGCGTGTAAACCGCTTTGTGCGTTATCATCAACTAACACTACTACCTCTACTTTAACAAGGTCTCCGTTCTCCGTCAAGCCTCTTCGCCTAAACAGCCTGTGGTGGAACTTCATGTGTTACTATTAAAGGTCTTTTCTCAGCCAGCATCGTAGCCAGCTTCTTACGGGCATTCTCTAGGCAGCGCCATAAAGTCCCTCTAGATATATTCATCCTCTTGGCAGCCTCCTCCTGCGTTAACCCTTCATAGAACACAAGCCTATAGGCTTCGAACTCGTCAGGGGTCATGTAAATGGGTGGTGGAGGCCTTGAGGTGTCTTGCGGGAAAGGTATGAACTGGAAGATCTGAGGCTCAAAGCCTAGGGACCTAGGCTTCACAGGCCTTCCACGAAATCGGCCTCGAGGCCCCCACCGCCACATAGATTGTCCTCCTAGCTAAAAGGAAGCTGGATGAAAAATAAGTTTACGGCTATAAAAGAAGGGGGGCTTTATGGGCCTCCTAGGCTTTTCTTGAGTTCGTTTATCCTGGCTTCTACGCTCTTGAGCTCCTCCTCTAACCATTTCTTGTACTCTTCGAGAGCTTTAAGCTCTTCTTCAGGGCTGGGCGGAGCCCATGGAGGAGGCGTTGGATAGTAGTAGGGCGGCGGAGGCGGATAATACCACCATTGAGGGCCGTAGCCGGGCGGCGGTGATGGTGGTGGAGGAGAGCCCTGATCTGTTGGCGTTTGTTGACCAGTAGGTGAACTCTGCATCCACCAGGGACCCCATCTTCTACCTCTTTGCCAACCGTAGCTCATTCGCTATATCCCTCACCAATACCATATCGGTGGCCATAGATAAAGGTATGGCCACATCCACATCGTTAAGAGCCATGGAGCGAACCCTGCGAAGGGCCACCAAGCCATGAAGGGGAACATGGGCGGCGTGAAAAGCCATGAGTAGCCCCAAGGGACGCTGTAGTAATCTGTGCTATACCTAGTAGGCTGATAGCTTTGAGAGGTGGTGCTCCAAGGGTCATAACCATAGTAGGCGATGATACCTCACCACCAGTAAGGCGCTAGGAACCAAGACCTCCACATCCATGGGCCAAAGAGCCACCAGCAAGCTCCTCTACCAAATACCCAGCCGGGCCTCATCCATGGAGGCAGCCAGCTGAAGGGTCCTCTGCCTGGCCAGGGGCCCATCCAGCCCCATCCTCTACCCCAACCCCACCAAGCCACTTAGACATCACCTCCTTTTCTGTGCATATGCACAGAAAACTCGGATATAAACTTTATGCAAAAAAAGATGATTAACCTTTCTCCTCGAACAGGTCGAGGAGTGCCATAGAAACTAACAATGGGTTAAAACATCTTTTTTCTTAATGGCCTCTAACTGCGTGGTTTTTGGGCCTTAGTCCTCTTAGCCTTCGGCGCAAACTTTGCTATGGAGTCTGAGCAAGTACCTGAAGCTGATGTAGGACAGGAACCACTTGAAACGTCCTTCTGAAGCTGAGTTCATATTCATCGGGGGGTACATGCAAGCATTAGTGAAAACGAGATAAGGTACATTAAGGATGGGGAGGGGGTTTACTAGGTATTTTCATGAGAAGTTTGTTCCACCTCTTGGGTATATTAAAGCAAACACTTTTGAGGACGCTAGGTTTCTCTGTTGGTGGAATTATGGATTATGATCATAGACTACGAGGAAAGAGGCTCCGTGCTTTATGCTCCTTCAGCTGAAACATTATGGACTGTGTTATGAGAAGTACAGGATCTCGCTCCTCACGGAGTGGTCTTAGATGTAGCTGTAGCGCTGACTACATGCAACGTTACAGAAACAGTCTGTATAGCTGAGAGGTATGGCGAGATAACCTTCTATGTGGAGTTTCCTGAGCCTGAAGAAACAGTATACTACGGTATTTTCGAGGTGATAGGAGATGGGAGGGCATAGCTACGCTTAAAATACAGTGAACACTCGCGTCCATTGTCCTTCTCAGACCAAGCCCTTACCTCCGTGGTTCGATCGCAAATGGAACCTAGACGCGAAGTACGCGAAAGGTTCCCTGATCTCCCACCATTGTAATGTATTCTTAATATCATGGAGAAGCCCGTTAAATAATGTTTGTAAAAGAAGGGGGTTGACTATAGAGTTTATTATTAGGAGTCTCCTCTACTGCTTGAAAGCTCTATGATAAAGGTCTTGGAAGTGTACCTTAATCAATGCTAGGAAGGTCGCTGTTTCTCTAACATGTTCTCTAGTTTCTCTACTATGGACATGAACGCTTTCGCCACAGGGGTGTCTGTATGTTCGACTATGAAGGGCATTCCCTTATCAGAAGCTTCACAAACTCTAGGGTCTAGCGGAACCTTACCTAAGAATGGAACCCCCATTTCCCTCGAGATTCTCTCTCCACCTCCTGAGCTGAAGATATCGACGTAGTGGCCGCAGTTAGGACATACAAACCCGCTCATGTTCTCGACTATGCCTAGCACCCTTGTCTGTAAGTTACGGGTAAAGGTGACTGCTTTTTTCACCACGAGTTGGGATAGGTCTGAGGGTATTGTGACTATTACTGCGCCATCCACACCGGGTATTGCTTGGAACACTGTGAGTGCTTCATCACCTGTGCCTGGAGGAAGGTCGATAAGCAGGTATTCAAGATTGCCCCAAACAATCTCTGCGAGGAACTGTTTAATGGCCATAGATTTCATGGGGCCCCTCCAAATAACAGGCGTCTCGTCGCTTGGGAGGAGGAAGTCCATGGAAACTACCTTCACCCCAAGCGGGCCCATTACTGGGAAGATCCCTGGAGGACCGCCCGTAAGACCTTGTCCTCTTACGCCTAATATCTTTGGTATGCTGGGACCTGTGATGTCAGCATCTAGTATGCCCACTAAATTAGGCCTACCCTTCCAAGCGAGCGCCACCGCTAAATTAGCAGCTACAGTACTCTTACCTACACCGCCCTTACCGCTCAGTATAACCACTTTATGTTTTACTTTAGACATCCAGGCCCTTATCTTCTCATCCAACTCTTGAAGCCTTGACTTTGCCTCTCCACTCATCGAAATCCTCCCTCAGAGTTTTGTGCAAAGGCACAAAATCCTCGATATAAAGCTTCCGTGAAGCTCTACGTCTTCTCCAACCTTAAGATCTCCTTCTCCACGTCTACCTCTGTGATCCTACAGTTTTCCAGAACCTTCTCTTCGCCCAGCACTGTCCTGAGGAGAACTCTACCAGTTTTCTCCTCTGCGTAGATTACATCGCTAAATACTTGTTCCCCGCTCAAGAAAACCTTAAATTCACACACGGAAATCCCCTCCTTAAAGAGGTTAACCTACCCTTAAACCTTTTTGATAGCCCTTCTCCTCTGCTAAGCAGGGGTGACGCAGCTTAGAGATAGAGTTTCAGGTAGGAGGGAGTGTTAAGAGTTTCCAGCTGCTGAGAGATCCTTACCCTCACATATTAGTGCCTACGCGTAAGGAAGTGGTTCACGGCTGGTTCTATGGATATAAAGATAGGGGGAGACGGGAATGTTCTGCTGAGCGTATCTTATTGAACCCTTACAACGGCTGCTCCGTGAACTGTCCTATGTGTTATGCTAGAGGTTTCAAAGGATACTTCGACCTCTGGAACCAGAAGGGCATAGTCACGGTGTTTCAAGGCTTCGACGCGAAGTGTGCAGAAGAGCTCGACCAGCTCTACGTAGCCTCCTGCGGCTACCTAAGCCCAATAACGGAACCTTTCCAATACCCCCTCGAAAATAAGTACGGTCTCAGTGAACGTACGGCTTACGTGTTTCTTGACCGAGGCCTCCCCGTGGAGTTCATCACTAAGATGGGAAGTAACGTGCCTAGTAGACTGCTCGACCGCATGGCTGAGAACCCTCACAGCTTTGCTCAATTTACCATTCTCTCAGCGGACGATGAGGTTAGGAAGGTCTTCTCCCCAGGAGGATCCACAGTAGAGGAGCAGTTTAAGGCTGTGCGTAGAGCAGCTGACCGTGGCCTCTACGTGGTAGTTAGGATGGACCCTATGTTCCCCGGCATAACGGATGACCGTAGGTCCATAGAGGAAGTAGTATCTAGAGCAGTGAAAGAAGGAGCTAGGCACATTATTTTCAGTATTTGCGACTTGGCAGACGCTTGGTTTAAGAGGACATTGAACGAAGTCGAGAAACACTTCCCCTCTGCTTTAAAGCTATGGAGAGAGGTGTACAGAGAGAGACGCGGAGACCGGTTAGAGGCCAACGTGAAGTACAGGAGGAAGGTGTTTGAAACAGCAAAGGAAGTATGTACGTCTCACGGGGTCACCATGGCCCTCTGCATGGAGTTCGAGGAGACGCGAAGGGGGAAGAAAATTTGGTATCGGGGCCTCAATGAAGACTACATGACCTCTTCCTGCTGCGAAGGAATGGAAACCCCAATTTATTATAGGAAATCTCTTAGCGAGCATTTCAAGCCTCTTAATGGATGTAACGGCAACTGTTTAGCTTGCGCTAAGAGGATTCAAACTCCCGTCTGCGGTTTATCTCTGCTAGCTAAAGCAGAGGCCCTTAAATTCAAAGATTATAAATCACTCAAATTACCTGAATCTTCAAGCTTAGAGAGGTGGACACCTCGAAAATATGAAAATACAGCATGAAGCAAGTGGTCTCAGGGATTTTTTGCTAAGGTTTCCTGCATCTTGAAGGCGCTATAGAGCCCTCCTATAGCTGAGAGCCCAGCTGCTATGAACATGTAGTTTCTGAGGCCTACGAAACTCACGGTGGCTGCTGCAAGGCTTGAACCAATTATCCATGATAAACCGGTAACCGTGAAGAGAAGGCTCATCATAGCCCCATGAGCATCCTCGGGAGACTCGTCGCCTATGTAGGAGGTGGAGGCGGTTATGAGGGAGCACCATGAAAGTCCTAGTAGTATGTGGATGGGTATGATCCATAAATGGTTTTGGGCCAAGCCATAAAACATAAACACTAACGAAGAGCCGAAGAGACCGATAAGGAAAACAGGTTTTCTCCCGGCTTTATCGGTTAGGTTCCCGACACACCCCATTAAGGCTGTCTGCGAGGCTAGGTTTACCATGTATAGTAGGCCTACCCATAGATCTGAGGCCCCTAGACTGGCTAGGTAAATGGGTAGCAAAGCCCAGATTCCTGTGGCGCCTATGTTACGGAGAGCGAAGCCTACATACACAACCTTAACCTTCCTTAACTCAACCTTCCCCTTGATTCTTCTGGGTTCAGGGGTTTTCCATCCTCTTAGCCCCAACGCCATGAAGGCGGCGAGGATCGCTGAAACGCCTCCTAATAGGAAAACAGCTTCTAGGCCGTAGAGCTCTGAGACTGCTCCTCCAACTATGGAGCCAGCTAAGTAGCCTGAAGATACGCTTAGATTGAAAACCCCCATGGCCCTACCTCTTAGGGCTTTCGTGGTGCTCATGGAAGCCATGGCTGCTCCCATCGGTGCGACCAACGCCCAGGAGACACCCTGCGCTGCTCTAAGCATCATTAGCTGCTCTATGCGTCCTACTGTTGGTATTAACATGCAAGTGATGCCTGTGGCCGCTGCACCTATGGCTGTAAAAGCAAAGTACGTCCCTATTCTATCCGAGAGCCTCCCGTAGAGTGGGAGGCTAGTTGTGAAAGCTAGGTAGTAAGCGGTGGTGAGCAGGCTGATTAAGGATAAGCTATCCGTTAATTTTAGGGCGTAGAGAGGGATAAAGACGATGGCCATGTAGGTGGCTAAGGAGGTGAAGAAGAAGGTGGTGAAAAAAAGCGCAGCTCTCTTGCGGCCTTCCCCTAAGGCTTCGAGGGGGAGTAAGTGAGCTAGTGTACTGGTCAAAAAATGGCCTCCATAAAAAGGAGGCGGGAGAGTTTTACTCGAACTTAACTTCCTTGCTCCACACTTTCTCGATGAAGTCAGGGATGCCGGAAGATTCCTTAGGGCCAACGAACACCTTCCATCCCTGTAGTAGGTCCTCGAGCTCGCCGCTTATCCTTGCAGCCTTGCCGGGTATGATAATGGTCCTATGCTTAACCTTATTCTCTATGCCAGCCTCCTTTAACGCCTCAACCACTTTATCAGCCGTAAACCTCCTACCGGCTACTGATGACTCTACGCTTATGCCCTCCGTGTCCACGCATATTAAGTAGCCTTTACCGCTCTTCTCCACGTCGCCCCTAACTAAGAAGTATGTTAAGGCTGAGTTCCCAGTTACGAAGATAGGTGTTTTTTCATCTACTAGGCCTATCTCGTAGAGCCCTGCCTTCACCGATAACGGTACTCGTGGATCAGTGTAAACGTTCTGTCTCCAGACCAAGATTGGTAGGAGGGCCCAGATATCGATGGTATGCATGACTAAGAGGTCAGCGAACCTTGTTATCAAGGCGTTAGCTACGTAACATTCTTTCATCTTAGTGGCCACTTCGTCCCCTTCAGGTGATAGCCATACTGCTGCTGGTACGCCCATGAGCGGGTAGCCTACGTCCTTATCCTCCTTCTCTATGGCTTCCCTTCTAAGCATTGTGAACATGTTTATGGTCTCGGCGAAGGAATCCCCCTCAACGAAGGTGCCAGGGTCTAGGATCAGGTCATCTAGCCCAGCTTTTCTAGCGGTAGCTGCTAGCGACTTAAGCATGGAAAGGTCTCCCGGTGCCGATAAGGCTAATGGACAATTATACTTAGAAGCCAGCTTTATCATCTCAGACCAGTTATCCTTGGTGGCGGCGTAGATCAACGGTTTCTTGGAGCCTACGACTATTAGCGCCTCCTCCATGACGTTGGGATCATACGAGCATAATATTAAAGGCAGGTTACTAACCTCGGTTATCTTCGCCACCCTTTTAGCGAACTTTTCAGGGCTGCCTGATACGCACCGCACAGCAATGCCATTAAGCTTAAGCTTGACGCCTATACGTTCAAGCTCGAAGTCCTCAACGTACTTAACTTTCTTAATGGCCTCATCTTCGGGCATTTCATCATCTACGTCGAAGAAGAGCGCGGTCGGCCTATACCAAGTCAGCTCATGTCTATATACGCAAACTTTACCGCCCACGGTTATAGCGCGATCGCCCACCCCTATGGTAACCTCCTTTACTGGCGGTCGGAGGACCTCCAATAGCTTCTCTAGCTTAGCCTTATACTCGGGCTTAAAGAGAGGCTTGCAGTCCTCTATGCCTTTTTGCCTCTCGATGAGCTTGGCAGCGAAGGCCATACAGTTTACTTCGCCACACTCTCCACAGTTGGTTCCAGGTAGGTGTCGGTAGACGTCTAAGGGTCTTAGAAGCTTAGGCATGAAGCCACCTCCTACAGCTTAGCAGAAGCCCATTTCTCGTAGGCTATCTCCTTCAATTCTTTCTCTACTTTGGGCTTCGCTAGTACCTCAGCTATCTTCCTCAGCGTCATGGCCGCGAGCGGGTGGAGCATCATAAATAGGTCGGCGCCCGCAAGCATGTTAACTAACCCTGTGGTTATCTCCCATAGTGGTCCACGGTACTCTCTAGGACCCCACTCAGCCATCTCCATCCATGCCTCTCTGGCAGCCCAAGCATTGGTGGCGGCGCAGGAGATGGGGACTTGCATGGTTTCATCGCCCATGAGCCCAGCCAGCCTCATCCTCTCCATGACGCTAAACGTGTACTCTATGCCATAGCCTAAGCCTCCTGTGGATGGGTCGGTTATGATGTGGTCCTTAGGCATCCCGGCATCCAACAGCTTCCTGTTAAGCTCCTTGACTTGGTTGATGTCCAAGAACGCCAGTGCTATTACGTTGTGTCCATGCTGGCTTATCGTCTGAGCCGCCTTAGCTACATCCATGTCTATGGTAACCGACGCCATGACTAGCCTTTCTCCGCTCGTTACCTTGGAGACCTCCTCGAACACTACGAGGTCTTTTTCTGGGTTGCCTGAGCCACCCACGATTACGGGGATGTCGATCTGGTCGAGCACTTTCCTAACGAACTTGGCTGCTTCAGCGGCTGGCCTGTTTTCAATGGCAGGATCTGTGCTTATGAGATGTAGGGTTACTAGGTCTGCCTTGAACTCCTCTATGCATCTGTTAACCCAAGCCACATGGTCCTTGAGCACGTCTCTATAGTAGCTCTTAATGGTCTTTGGGAGTGGAGGGAGAACGTCGAACACGTCTAAGGCTATTACAGGCCTATTTGGAGGTACAAACTCAAACCTATAAAATGGAGGGCATTTCTCGCCGCCTACCTTTATCACTTTACCCCTTGTCCCTCCCTCAGTGCTCGTAGCTCCTATCTGAACCTCCGCTATGCTACCTGGGTAGCTGAACACTGGGGGCTCGAAGGCTGTCTTCACCAGCTCAGGTACAGGCACGGTAGGTGCAGGTGGACTTGGCGGAGCTAAGGGGGCAGAAGGCGGTGCCGCTGGTATTCCTAAGGCCTGCCTAAGTAGTTTAACTGCCTCCTCGAGGTACGCGTGAGCTTGATGTACTGATGGAGGTACAGCCTGCGCTGCCTGAGGAACTAAATGTAAAACAAGTTCCTCAGCTAGTATCTCGACGTCCCTAAGCTCAAGCTCCTTCGCTTCGTCTAGAGTATCTAAAAAAGACTTAACTTCTTTAGGATACTTTTCCTTAGCCACCCTTACCACCTTGCTTAGTTGGTGAAGGCAACTCTAGGACTAAGAGATCAGCTTCCAGCTCCACGTTCTCCAGCTCAACCTCCTTAGCCTTATCAAGTAAAAGTAAAAGTTCTTCGAGTTTAAGTTCCTCGGCCATCCTCTCCCCCACAGCGCTTTTCACTGCTTCTTGATCACTATCTTGTCGATGCGTATCTTCGCTCCTTTAAGCTCTACCCTTAAGCCTCCTACGGCAGGGATGGTTATTGCGCCTGGTGCTGTAGGCGCAGGCATGAAGGGCATGGGCGCAGCAGCCTGAGCGGGAACAGCTGTGGGAGTTGCAGCTTCAGGGGCTGCAGCCTCGGCTGGAGCAGCAGCTGCTACTTCCGGAGCCTCCATTTCCTTTATCCTAACCGCTAATGGATGCCCTCTCTCGACGAGGAATTTCTTCAGCGATTCTATGTCGCGGGCATCATTCTCGGTAGCTATTTTGTCTTTCAGCTCCTCAGGTATGGCGTCCTCAATTCTCTTCCAAAGTGTGGAGCAGATCCAAACTATCCTTCCCCAACCGCCATCGGCTTGGAAGAACTTAGGAGACCTGAAGTACTCCATCCCAACGCCCAGGAATCCCTCGGTCTGGATGCCTCCGCCGGTCTGGGCAGCCATGGTGGAGAAAGGCAAGCCGTTAACGGTGGGTTCCTTGAACCCCCTATCGACCACGCCGAAGCCATCCACCTCTGGAATGTAGAAGGCAATACACTCGAAGCAGCCGCATGAAGTATGCGGGCTTCCAAAGGCGCTATACAGGAAGAACCTCTTGTTTGCACCCAGCGAACGCTCCTCTACCACCTTGTTTACTCCTTCGTACTCGCCTTTGATAGGGTCTATGAGCTTCCCTTTAGGTATGGGGAAGTTGGGGCCCTTAGGATCGACGTTTGCAGCAGCTCTGGCGTCGAACCAGTTCATCGCTCCGCATAGCGAAACCCTGTTGGGTGGTATGACACATACGTGTTGAGGAGCGAAGCTTTGACATAGAACGCAGCCATAGAACGTGTCTACGTCTTCATCGCGTAGTCCACGTACTCTCGCGTCTCTCGCCTTGTATACCTCCAAGGCTTGCTCGTAGACCTCCTTAACCTTGGCAGGATCGGTGTAGAAGGTTACCTGCATCTTCTCTATGAAAGGCATGGCGCTCTTGAATAACCTTATGAGCGCTAGCCCCCACCATTTTAAGCTATCGAGACCTTTCTTCACACTCTTCTTGCTGAGCCTAATCCAGATATCGTAGCGCTGGTTGAGGTGCATGAACCCTTCAACGTAGTTGGTGAAGTCGTGGATACGCCTCTCGATAACAGCCTCCAAGTCTTTCTCTACCTTGGTTCCAGCAGTATAGATTACTATGGCTAGTGGGTAGCTTCCACCCTCCTTCAAATCCTTAAGGTCAGGCCCTACTATCTCTACCTTCCCATCCTCCACCTCATCCATGGGCATGGCGAGCACTAGCTCGCATTTAACATCAACTTTCGGCCCTCCAAACTCTATGTACATATCTTCCTTCCTGATTCTTTCGCCTTCGTACACTGGCCCTACGTCCATGGGAAATCCTTCAAAAGATGACAAGCCCGCTACCCCCTCCTTTAATTTACACCGGAGTTGCTGAAGAGCTATGCACTATATAACTTTAACTACTCTTCATTTCGCCGAGACAGGACTCTTTAGATGATTTGAGGTTTAGGGAGAAAGATAAGGAATGATACATAAAATAGATGGAAGATTTAGCTTAGGGCTTGCACGAGATCATCTAGAAGCTTCTTCCACTCCTCGTCCTTTACGTTGGGGAAGCTCCACGAGGCGTTAGGGTGGTACCATTTACATAGCGTCAAGGTTTTCAGGTGCGGAGCGAAGTGTTTGAGCGTAGCTAGCCCTTGAGAGGCGAACTCATAACGTATGCCTAGGAATAGTACTAGATCGTGGGGAGGTGCTTTAGCAGGGTCAGCAGTGAATGTTGGGTCTTGGAGCCTATTTACTATGTCTACGAGGCTCATGCTTTTGACTGGACACCCGCGCTCTATGAAGCCCTTTAAGGTATGAGCGGTGGCTATTATGGTGCATTTACCTTTCTTGGATATCTCGATGGCATAGTCTATTAGCGGCTTTCCTCCAAGCTCTACCTCATACATGTAGCTACCGACGATAAGTAGGGGGTTTTTGGCTCTCTTTATCATCGATGCGTAGATCCTAGGCGGGTTGTCGGGGCACATGGCCATTTTCGGTCCAGGGACGTTGCCCCACTGCCAAGGTGAAGCCCGTTTAGTTAAGAGAGACACGTTCTCACCTTCTCGCCCTTATCAATCGTTCCAGCAGCGTCGGGTCGATGGCAGGGGTCTCTGAAGGCTTCCATCCTTTAGCCTGCAGGAACTCCATTACCTCGTCCTTGTAAGTGATGGGTATATCAGCCTCTGTCCTGACGAGGAGAGGTAGGTCTTCAGGTAGCTTGCCGTAGAAGCGCTTGTGTAGGTCTATGTAGTGGGTGAGCTTGATCATTCTTCCCTTGGTGGTGTCGTTAGGCCTAATACATAGCTTCGCCGTCCAGACCATGCATTCCTCCTTGGTCTCACACACCATGATTAGGTGCTCGGGTGCTGGGCCGATGTAGACCTTCTGGCCAGTCCTAGCGTCGTAGACCTTGAAGCTCTCCTCGTCCTCAATCCTACCTAGGTACAGCCTCCTGTACTTGGATCCGTGAGGACCTACGATTACAGGTATGCCTAGCCTGTTGCAGCCAGTGGCGATGGAAGCTGCCTTCTGTGACATGGCGCCCCACGCCACTCCCACAGCGCCTACGCGGTGTAGGACGTAGTCAGCAATCTCTTCGTAGTTAGCCCTTAGTTTCCTCCTAGCGAAGATACTGGCTATCTTGATCGCGGCTCCAGTGATGTGTGAGTTGGCGACGCAGCTTCCAATGTTTAATAGGCCTCCACGGTCAAATACGCCGGGGAAGACCTCGTAGGGCGACCTCCCTTCTTCGTCGCGATACTCGGCTATACTCATGGCGGCGCAGCCGGTGGCCACCACTATGTAGCCTCGTTTAGCGAACTCATAAGCCATCTCACCTACGTCTCTCCCCGCTCCTGGGTAGTTGCCGCAGCCCACGTGAGCTACTACACCAGGTATCTCGCCTAGAACTATCGGGCTACCTACCTCACGTATCTCGGTGTCTAGTACTGGTCCTCTACCTACCCTTACCTTGAACTTCTCGGTTAATACCTGTTTTCTCGACGCTGCCTCTATTAAGCTGAGAACAGGTATATCCTGTGGGCAGGCCGACTCGCAGCGTAAGCAACCTACGCAGGCGTCGTGAAGCATGGCTAGCTTGGTTATGTCGCCTTTCTTGGCTGCGTTTACCGCATCGCTCACCGGTAGGTTGTTGGGGCATGCACGTGAACAGGTGCCGCAGTAAGTACACTTTGCTGCGACCTTTACTATCTCCTCTTCCGCAGGTATTACCTTATACTTCTTCCTTAACGGAGCTACCCTCACTGCAACCTTCGCGGCTACGGAGGCGGCCTTCTCCAAGTCCAGTATGAGTACTCCCTTAAGCTGACCCGACACCAAGGCTTCCACTATTTTATCCTCAGGCTCGTCGCTCATGTCCGGTAAGCCATGGCATGCCTTCTCCGACACGGCTATTACCGGGGTCTTTACATCGGCGGCTATGTCCACGATGTTGGTCCTGATGCACTGCTCATCCGCCATTATTACGTCGGCGATCCCGCTCCTAATGAACTTGACCTGGTAGGATATGGGACCTATGATCTTGGCTCTATTCGTATACCTAGTTATGTCGTGAGCAGTACAGCAGATTCCAACTACTTCTATGGTTTCGCCTGGTTCACCTATACCTACCTTGCGCATGTAGTCCACGAGTTCGACGGCTGAGCATACGTTGTGGCCTATGAGCAGGATTACAGGCTTGGTGGCATCGGCTACAATGCCTAGCCCAATGTCGGTGAGGGGAGCGTCGCGGTCTCCCTTGGGGAACCCGAAGGTGACTATCTGCTCTATGTCAGCTACCTCCATGGCCACGTGGTCTATCATACTCACGTGTAGCGCTTTGGATTCGAAGTCTAGGTAGCTGCCTTCCTGGCCCGTGTGGATGGCCGCGACGCAGTGAACTATCTGTTCCTCACAGTAGTCTAGTACGTGGACGAGGTCACCAAGAGTCTTGGGCTTAATGCCAGTTACCAGCCTAATATGAGGGGCCTCCACCTCTATCTCGCTGCCTAAGTTAATGGGGTAGTCAGGACCGTACTTCTCGAGTAGGTAGTGCAACATATGTCTGGCGTGGGCTGTGTGGGTGGAGGCTCCTATACAGCATGCTATGAGGATAATCCTAGCAGTCTGGCCCTTAATGTCAAGGCCGCAGGCTCCTCGTTTATCCCCCGTTAAGTCGCATTTGCCGAAGGTGCAGAGACAGCATAAATCGCAGAAGGGGGCGTAGAATGGCTTATAGCGGTTAAGTAGCTTCATGTCCCAG
>Ga0164311_10000065_pt1 | contig 36059 bp, 15 predicted proteins | sample GuaBasSedimGuay2_FD_121796 | JGI IMG/M metagenome (GOLD analysis project Ga0164311, IMG submission 121796) | Subseafloor sediment microbial communities from Guaymas Basin, Gulf of California, Mexico - Guay2, Core 4569-9, 9-12 cm | ecosystem: Environmental > Aquatic > Marine > Hydrothermal vents... | reverse complement strand
TTTATGGGAGAAAAGATAATCCTAATAAACTAACCTCTCTATTTGATAGAACAAGTAACAAAAATATTATAGGTAATTTACAATTCGAGAACGTAACTGCTCGTAATGTTGGACTCCCACCGATATTATCAAGAAACAGAGAAGAAGTAATGAGTGATCTCAATGCTTACAGAGCTAAAGTAAGCTTTGATTTGGTATCTTATACTTATTCATAGGGACAAGGAACCACGTCACTTTGACTTGCCTCAGTTAAATGTGATCGTGAGAATGTTTTAGTATAGATATCAAGACCAACCTGATTATTTTTTCTGATAAGGATAAAATAGGAGGATTGAGTAATATGGCTAGAAATAGAATAATTTATGCGTCTCAGAGCGTGTGGTGTAACGGTGAGATCCTTTACAGAGTTCAATCTCTTGGATCAACCACCACTTTTACGTCAGAAGACATTTTCGAACTTGGTCACCTAGACATCATTGATGTTGTAGACGACGTACCCGCTGTGGCTGTTACGTTGAACACCAATGACTTCGGAGATGTTAAGACGGTTGCTACACTGGCACAATTACCAGCAATTAAAGCTGCTATGAATGCATCTGCTACTGACCCAACTGCTAACTTGGAAGTAGTAGACAGCGCAAATTCTAGTACAGGTACATATCTTCACGGTGTGTGTCTGGCTGACTTTGCTGTTGTTTGTGGTAACTTGCCAGGTGTAACGTTGTGGGCACCAGTTCAGGATGAGTGTTCCCTTGGAACTCTTGATCCTAACATTGACCAGACTCTTTTCTTAGACGAAGTCTACGTAAATAGTTTGGAGTTGGGTTACACAACCGGTGCTAATGCAACTGAGAACTATGGAGCTGAAACTGACAATAAGAAATGGCTATTGAACGATGGTCGTTTTGTAACAATGGACGCTTTTGATGGTGCTGCTATGGTTTCTGGTACTTCTAATGGTTATGTCGACCTTAGTCTGCCAGCAGCTGCAACCATTCCCACATTGTCAGATGGCAGCATCGCCTTTCTGAGAAAATCAGATGATGGCGCCCCCGCAGTAACGTGGTATGATGTAAGTGAGAATGAAGTAGAGAATATTGAAATTGTAGTTGGTACAGCTGCTGCTGCTGATACTTATGTGTATCACAACACAGGATCACAGCACAGAGTTTATTTGCCAACTGGTACCAACGTGCCGGCCGCAACTGATAGAATAGAGATTATCTACGCTGCGGATGCGTATGGTACTTCTGCAACTGGTAAATACTTCGAGATTCTTGACTCTACTAGTAGAGCTGATATGATTGGTGCTATTAGACAGGGTCAGGTAGAGGTCTATATTGTTTCCGATACTGACACTTCCTACCGCAATGCTTGGAGATTAACTGGTTGTACAATTACTTCAGACTTGACTCGTGAGCCTTTGGCCGAATTGGGCCACTTGGCACCTTATGACCGTCCGTTGACACTACCTATTCCGATCACGGTTACAGTAGATTCAACTATGGGTGATCTTGAGAACTGGTCAATGTTTGCCGACAAACTTCCTGAATTCGATGCTAATACATTGGATGACATTAGTCTTGTTGACTTGATGGCCTCTGATGAGCTTAAACTTGTTGTCAAGATTTATGCTCAGACAGATGAGGAAGCTGGCGGAACTGGCAGCAATAGAAAGATTGCTTCCGGTAGTGATTTGATTGGTCAAAATTACTGGGCTGATGGTGTGATGGGTACTTATGCCGCCGCAGGCGAAACAGAGCAACCATTGAAGACTGTCATCGTAGAACACTTGAAAATTACTGATGAAGGAAACACACTTGATATGGGTGCTAATATGACCCAGACATTTGGTTTCAGATCAACCAACGACCTGTACATGGTCAAGGGTGGTCTATCCATCACTAATATTACAAGTGGTAACAAAGTAAGACGTAATGGATAATTAGTTTACTGGAAGAGTGGGTGGGTTTCCCCACCCACTCAATATTTAGAGGAGGTTTAGAGGCAATGGCTGGACAAGATAAGAATATGGACAAGTTGAACAAGCTTGTAGAAGCAGAAGTTACGTCAATGTTTGAACAAATTTTGGATTATGCACAAATTGCCGTTCCTACCGAAGCTGTTTACAAAGCACTAAGGTCAAAAATTCTTCGTGTGGGGAATAACTGCATTAGGAACATTAAATCCAATCTTAAACATTATGATGTAGAATACAAAGCCGTCTCAGAGGATGTTATTGAAGTCGGCAAAGTTAAAAATTAGAATAGGAAATGGTATAGGAGGAAGTTATTATGGCAGAAGAAACGATTGATGAAAGACGTGTATTTGTTGGTCCTGATGGGGAAACGGAGTACTTTATTGCCCCGCCTAATGCAGAGGATATTAGAGGGGCCGATTGGCAGTATAGTAAGGTATATACAACTAGTTTGGTAGAGGGTATTACCACTAGTGCAGAAATGATGGATATCTTGATGCGTAGAGGCATCATTGGTCCAGAGTTTGAACAAAGAGCCCAAGAGCTCACAGACAATTTGAATAAGGCTATTTTGGAATTGGAATCTGCAACCACTCCTGAAGAGAAACAAGAGTTGGCTGTTGTGGTTGCCAATACTCGTGAAGAGTTGTTTCAATGGAATCAGCGTCTGAATGGCCCTATGTCCAACACTTGCGAACAACTGGCAGATGATGCCAGATTAGAATATCTCACTTCTTGTATGGTTCAAGATAAAGACGGTAAATCTATTTGGGATTCTTATGATGAGTATCTCACTGAAAAAGAGCAGGGTTTGGCAACTCGTGCTCGTTTTGAAGTAATGCTTTATCTACAGGGACTTTCTTCTGACTTCTTGGAAAAAACCCCAGAAGCCATGGCGATGAAAGAAGCACAGCAAGAAGTTTTAGAGGAAGCAAACAAAGCTATTAAATTAGCCGAAGCACTAGAAGAGGAAGAAGCTAAGAAATCTCCTAAAAAATCTGCTAAGAAAAAAACTACTGCTAAAAAGAGTAAGAGTTCTTCAAAGAAAAAAGCAACCGCTAAGAAATAATGGAACTCACTATTGATGAATTTGACAGATATCTTAATGTAATTTTATCTGGCAAAAAAATAATAGAAGTAGAAGGTCTCGAAATCATATTGGAACAACCTAGTGTGTTCTTAAAGATGCGAGGAGATCTTGTTTACGAAAACGCATACAAGGAGGCCGTGAAAGAGGGCCTCCTTCCGCGCGCTGAATTAGAAGAGTTAATAAGAAAACGTAACATTATTTCTGATGAAGAACTAGATCAGCTTAGTAGATTAGAAAGTAAGTTAGAAGCACAAAGAATATTGTTGGCAAAAACTACAAAAGTAAAGGCCAATCAAGATCGAATTAAAAAGATTATATCTGATCTAGAGGATGACATTTTTTCCATTAAAGAAAAAGAGTTGTCTAAACTTATGATGTCTGCAGAGACAAAAGCTGAGGAAGATCGGTATAATTTTTTGTGTTCTGTGTGTGCTTATAATAATGATCAATTAGTTTGGCCGTCTTATGTGGAATATAATAAAGAAACTAGACTAGTATTTAAAGATAAGATATTAGGACAATTCATTGTTTTTTATAACGGAATTAAAACAGACATTATAAGATATATAGCAAGACACAATCTTTGGCGTGTTAGATATACAACAAGTAGTAAAGTATCTGATCCATTATTTGGAAGATCTACTGCAGAGTATACTACTGACATGCTAAATTTAGCTTTTTGGTCTAATTATTACCAACAGGTATATGAGATGTTGCCTGATGACAGACCCCCTGACAGCATCATAGAAGATGACGAGGCACTCGATGCCTATATGAACTCTTACTATGAAGAGCAACAGAAAGAATCAATGGCACGGAAAGCAAAACGGAAAACCGGGGGAAAATTATCTGCTTTTGACCAAGAAGAAGTAATTGTGACTCAATCTAATGAGTTATATGAAGACATTAAATATGATAAACCAAGAGAAGCACAAAGAATAAAGGACAAAGTAGATATAAAGAAACGGGCTAGGAATCGATAGGAAAACATAGGGCATTACTTGTTATTAAGTTAATAGGAGGAGCTTATCTTGGCTGACGACATCAATGTTAATCTAAATTTACGTAATCAAAATTATGGTAATGTGCCCGCCACACCTACGCTGGCTGGAAACAAGCAGCTCGCGTCCGCACTTGAAAGAAGTCTAAAACCAATACTTAAGAGTATCGAGAAGAGCACTACAGATGCTTTCAAATCTGCTATGAGGGACTATGCCAGACCTGCGTCCTCAGGCCCTGGTAAAGGCGCTGGAACCGCCTCTTCTGATTTTGATAAATCTCTGAAAAGCAGTTTTGATGGTTTTGGTAAAACAATGTCAGCCTTGTTTGAACGTCTAGTCAAGCAAATTAACGAAAATACCTCTCCTCAGCAATTTGAAGCGTCTTTAAGAAAAGCAGTTAAAACACAAGTAGACGCATCATTAAAAGCTACTGCAGAAAAAGCCAGTTCTTATAATATAAAGGTAGATCCAAAGGCACAACAAAAGGCCTCTGAACAAATCACAAATGCTGTGGTAAGCCGTTATTCGGATTCGTTGGGGTCAACTGTCACTAAATTGGCGTCTGCTGTAAATGAACTACGTATATTGACGGAAAAGAGTATTGATGCCAGTAATGCAGCCGCCCGCGCGTATAAAAATAAGGATTTTGCTGGGGGTGTAACTGCTGCTAAGAAGGGTATTGATACAATAGCGCAGGCACGTAGAACACAAGAGGTGTTTAAAGACCTACGCTCTGTTAATAGAGAACTCATTCAAAAACAAAAAGATGTTGCTGCGGAGATTTCTGCTGGAATTCAGTCATTAAGAAGTACTGTGTCAAGTAGGGTGACACGTGCTAAAAAAGACATAACAGCAGATCCAGTAGGTGCTTCAAAAGATATCGCTAAAGCGTTGTCTGTTAGATTGTCAAAGATTCCAGAAGTGGCTCAGAATCCAGAGTTAGCTAAAAAAGTAGATCGTCTGGTATCTAAGATGAAAAGTTTTGAGGACGCTTCTAAGGCAATAGAGAAGATGTCTGATATTGCCAGAAAAACATGGTCTGAAAAAGATGTTTCGTCTGGTGATGTAAAAGAACTCAAAAAAGCTTTCAATGAACTACGTAGTATAGCTGATAAATTAGGTACCATTCCTAAGAATGAACAAATTAGTTCCGCTACTCCTGGTGGTAAAAAAGTTATAGAAGTCTTACGTAGCTTTGACGCTACAGCTGACAAGATTTTTAAGATCACTGACAAGCGTATCACTCAAGGTGAGAGCGCGGTGGTATCAGTTGATAAAAAGAGTATAAAACAAATTGAAGATGCTGCTTCTTCTGGGCTGGCTAAAGGTGGAAAAAAAGCGGCTAGCACTATAGATAAAGCCCTTGCTGCGTATGATGCCAAAGAAATTAAAAACGTGGCCAAAGAGTTTGTAACTGAATACCAAAAAGTAGTTAAATCAGCCAAAGGTCAAAAAATAGACACACGTCTTTTAGAAGCTGCATTTAAATCAGGCAGTGTGAAGGGTGTGTTGAACAAGTCTATGGATGTTCCAGATACTGGCAAACTTAGAGAATCTGCTAATATTCTTTTGGGTATGGGAGATAAAAAGAAGATTGAAGGTGCTATTTCTAAGGTGTCCGATAAATTTGGAGCCGTCAGTGAGGGTTTGGATAGTTTAGAGAGTTCTATAGGACAAGCAGCAGAGGAGTTTAAACCTACTTCTAGTGTCGGCGGAAAGACTAAAAAAGTAGTCGATGGCTTAGATGAGCTTACAAAAAGTATAAAAACTACTAGTAAAGCGACTAAAGACGTCGGTGAGAAGATAAAAAAACCTACTATTGCCCCACCTGAAACTCAGATTAAAAGAGCTGATGCGAGGTCAATGTACAATAGAATCAATTTACAACGTTCATTGATGCAGCCACAAACCACTCAGTATAAAGAGACATTAGTGTCTCCTGATTTAGATGTGGAAAAAGCTCTTGGCGCCAATATGAAGTCTAAAAATAAATATGTAGCGGAAGCATCTAAAAATATTAGAGACAATGTAACGGGGTTGGCCAAGTCTCTCAGTGACCTACAAAAGGACATAGTTAGCACTCTTGAAAAAGAACTGCCTACTAAGAAAAACTGGAATTGGCAGATTGTTAAGAAGGGTGGCGCTGATATAAATGAGTATTTCAAAGCCGCTGGTGGAGCAGGCGAATCCAATAGAAAACTAGCTAGATACTGGAAGCTACAGGTAGCCAACGTATCTGGTTTGAAAAAAATGCTGGGCAAGGGGTCTGACGACATCACTTCAGTCGTTGATTTGGTGAGCCAGGCCAAAACTAAGCTAGTTAAAAACATTGCTAAATCTAATAAAGACTCTGATAGTCTTGCGGGTGGTATTGCTGAATGGGTGAAAACAACTTCTGATAGAGAGATAGAAGAGTGGGGTAATGTTAAAGATTCTTATATAAAGCAGCGAAATAAACAACTGGCGGCCATAAAAAAGAAATATAAAGGTGGTACCGTTACCAAACCAATGATAGACGAGATCCAAAAAGTGTTCTCTGAGGATTTGTCTAGTGTATTTGAGGATACTTATGCGTCTGTTATGGCCAACAGGCAGTTGTCTGATGAAAAGCTAGTTAGAAATATTCACGTTCCTGCAGTACGTCTGTCAAAGACAGGAACACCTTCTTTGGAGACGGCTTCTGGAAGTCAGCGCGCAATTGCTCAATTTGCGACATTTACAAGTGGTTTAGAACGTCTTTATGGAAAGATGGAAAAAGCTGGTGTGCCTGCAGAACAGCGTGCTCCATATAAAGACAGAATAGTAGATATTGGAATCAGGCCTACAACTCCTGCAGAAATAAGTAAGACCAATGAAACAGTTACCGGAATGTTAGGAGAATTAGCTAAATCTGGTAAACTTACACAAGAATTTCTTGGTGCACAATATAGAGAAGCAGCTACTATGAAAGGTGCACAACTTAAGAAAGCTGGTGTCATTAAAGATATTCCGACTTATGTAGATAAAGTAGGCAAGGCATTTGAAGAGTTCAAATCTAAACCAGTAAATGTACTTGTGAGTGAGATGGATAAACTTGGTGTAAGCGCCTATGATTTTGCGAAATCATTGGATCAAGTTAAATTTGAAAATGTTTATGATATTTATAGAAAGGTTTTGAAAGATCCTCTAAAAGATTTTGCGAAACAGCCATCTAGTAGTAAGATTAGAAATGTAGAAAAAGCCGTTAGACAGGTGGAGCAACTTATGCCGCTGGCACCAGAGAGTCGCGTGCGGCGTGGTTATCACCAACAAAATGTTGTGAATATGCGAACACAGCTTTCTGATGTGTATCAAGGTCTCGATATTAAACAAGTGATGAAATTGACGTCTCCTGATGCTCAGAAGAATCTTATTAAGTCTCTTAATCTACGTTTGAATGAAATGGTAAATGAAGCTGCAACGTTGTCTGCTAGTGGTATATCCCGGAAAGATATGCTTCCAGCTGGCATAAAGGCATTATCTAGTTTGGGTATTCCAGAATCACAGGCAGGTAGTGTGGCTGATTTTAGAACTGGAAGGGTGTTTAGTGGTAAGGGTGATTATGATAAGGGCACGCAGTACCTGAGGCCTTTGGGGGGTACTGGCATAAAGATGTATACAGAAGATTTAGCGTCCATGGCTCCTTTTGGTCAGTTCCAACAAATAGGTAGAAATATAGCTAGTACTACTAACGCTCTTACGTCTGATCTTGAAAAGATTCAATCGCTGCCTGGAGTAAAAGTACAAGGTATAACTACAGAGTTCCCTACACTTCGCACAGAAAAAGAGAAGGGTCTTATTTCTTCTGGTAGATATGGTACAGAGGGATACGGCTTTAATGTTCTAACAGAAATGAGACATAGTGCTAGTACCTTTGAAGACCAAATAGTTGTCTCTGGTAAATTAGCTAAAGCACTTACATCCATAGTGCGAAACATAGTTGTTCCTAGTCCAAAGGGTAGAGCCTATGCTAAGGATGAAATAGAAGGCATTAGTAAGCCGATAGCCGCTGCTGTTGAGGATCTTCAGAAAAAACTGGTTGCTGATACTCCTATGAACAAACGAATAGATGAGGTCAGTAAAGTATTCCAGAAGGTTTTGGGCGTTGAGCAAAAATATCCTGGCCGCGCGGATAAGGCATTGGTAAGTGATATAGAAGATGCTATGTCAGTGGTCAGAGGACAGGATGTAAGTGTTCAGACTGCTAAACTTACGGAAGTATTTTTAAGCCATTTTGGTAGAAAGCTTACTACCAGGTATGGATCAAAAGGTGTTAGTATTGCTACTGAAGTTGGTCCAGAGAAAAAAGATTATATGCAGAGTCTCAAAGGCATATTAAGTCAGTATGCCAAGGAAGGCACAAAGATTAAAGTACTTCCAGAGGATCAGGTTACAAAGGGCGCTGGTCTTGGTGTTGCAATGGTTCCTAAATCTATGGGTGAGCTTCTCAGTGAGCTTATAGATAAGAATAAAGATAAGCTGATCGCATCAGGAAAGACACCGCAGGCTGTTACCGCCTTGAAAACAAAATTAGTAAACTCCGGTAACAAATTTATTCTAGATATGTTTACAGATGCTTCTAAAGGAATCGTAGGTGAGGAAGAAGCTAGTAAACAAAAAGATTTATATAAACAAATTACAGAGGTATTGAAAACAGTTTATTCTGATTTCAAGGGACTTCCTACTGGTGTGTCCGGAATCAAGGCCATAAAAGAAATGTACAAAACTAAGGGGTCTGGTGAGCTATATAAAGAAACCCCTATTGACGTAAGAATTAGTGCAAAGGGTATTGGAAAACGTGGTTTGCAGCCTGAAGTATTAGAGGCAGTAATGAATAATGTTATAGGTACTACTACTGCGCCCACTACTATAAAGTCTGATTTTGAAAAGAACAAACTTTATAAACAACTTCTTGGTGGTCAGGGTAAGCCAGGCCAACTAAGTGTTGTAAGTGAGGCCTTGGGTTATAAGTCAACAGTTCCTGGGACATTAGCTGAGAAGGTTAAAGATCCTACCATTACCAAAAAACTAGAAAAAGAATTGCTTCAAAAATTTGGTGGAGATAAACCAGATTTGGCTAAGTATGCCGCAGAGTTAGAGGCTCTATCGAATTATTATGTGGATGTTATTGATGAGCTTGGTAAAAAACGTAAAAGCCTAGTAGGTCAGAAATTCCTTGAGATAGTGGAAGAGCCTGGCGAAACAAAAGAGTGGACCAAGAAACAAGTTGAACGTGGGCAAAAAGGTCTAAAACTAAATATACAGGCCTATACTGCTTATGCGGATATCTTTGGAAAAAATTCTGCAATAATGAAAGAAATTTCTAGTCAGCAGAGTTTGCAGGCCAAAGAAGCCATGGAATATTTAAAGGCCTTGGAAGCCAGCCCTTATTCTGGTGCAGATAATCCAGACATTCGAAAAGGTATTATGTCTAATCTGAAGAAGGTAAAGCTTTCAGATATATCTTCTTTTGATCTTGCCACTGGTATGTTTGCTCCTGGTTCCAAGCGAGATATGACTGGTTCCGTGTTTGATATCAAGAAGTTTCCGACAGCGTTCAGTGTAGACATTCCAAAAACTACAGGTAAACCTGGGGAAACAGAACCTTTTTACGTACCAGGCGCACTGGCCCGAGGAAACTACCCTGAACCACTTATTGCTGGAGAACATGGCGTTCCAACAATTAGCAGACGCTTGCAGCACTTGATCAACATGGCTAAGAGTGCCCAAGAACTGATGGGCAAACCTAAAGAATTAGACAACCAGATCAGCGCGTTAGAGGATGAATTAAATAAACTAATGCAAACAGGTGTTGGTACTGAGCAGATTGACGCTGTTTCAGCACAACTAGAAAATGTGAAGGCTGAGAAGCAAAATTTAGTTTCTGGTGCCGGTCTATTAGATGCTAATAAGATAAGCAAGATGGGGCCGCTCATTACTAAGAAGGTAGTGGGTATTTATAATAAACGAAATGAAGATCCACAAGCATACGCTAATATAAGGAAAACAATAGAAGGTTTGCTTGGTCATGAAATAGGTACTAAGGGATCATTTGGCGGACTAGGTCCTGCTCTAGATGAATTAGTCGGTCCAATGGCGGATACATTTAAAGGTGTAACACTTGGACAAGCTGTAAAACAGGCCAATGAGGTTACAAAGATATTAAGTAAACCAGCTAATCAACGAACTCGTGAGGATGAAGCATTATTGAAACGCTTTAGAGAGCTCAGAGATATAGCCAAGAATAGTTTATTTAAGGGTAAAGTAGATCTAACTTCTGATGAAGGATTGAAGTATGCTGCACAGACTTATTCTAGATTAAGTGCTGGTCGTGTCAAGAAACCCACTTATTTAAAAGGTATTATGGGCAATAAACCAGCTCTAGCAGATATGGCTGGTAAATTAGGCATCAAATCAGAACTTGGAATAGATCTGGAATCTGAGTATAAACATCAATTAGAGCTTTTGGAAAAAGCAAAAATTGATTATTATAAAGAAGTTGCAGATAAAGCGGTTGGTAAAAAAGGCGCTGTAGCCGAGGTTTTATTTACAAGGCGTGTTCCTGCACAGCTTGGTAAAGCCATTACAGCCACTGTTGATAAGACAAAAGAATTAGATAAATTCAAAGGATTCTTGTCTTCTTTCTATAAAGATACGGAGAAGGTACTAGGTCCGGAATTAGCAAAAGAGCTAGGATCTGAACAAGAATTCGGAAAATTGTCTCAAGAAATAGGGGATATTTCAGAGAAACATAATAAAATAATACAGAAATACATTAAGAAAGACATACCTGTTTTAAAACAAACAGAGATAGGTGTGCCTGCGTATGCAGCTAAAAACATACCTGTGGATTTTGTTAAAAAATATCGTATAGAAAAAGAAGGCCTTCTAACTGAAGTTCCAAAAGAGGGCCAAAAACCTACCAAAGGTAGTTTGTTTGATCTTCTTTCTTACAAACGTAAACTTGAACAATCTAGAAAAATGACTAAGGATGTCGTAACTGGCGGCCCTGGTAAAGACGTTTCTACGGACATTCAGAAATATATTGAAGATGATCTCGTTCCATATATAGAGAGTGTGCGTTTTCCATTCACTGGCACGTCAAGTGTCCAACCTTACAAACCTAAACTTTTACCATCTGTAAAGGGTCCATCTGGTGTGGATATGACCAAGCACATACTTGCTGTGCCTGGTGTCCCAGATTTCGGCACTGGCGGCTTGGAAGAGTTTGACAAAATTATTCAAAATCTGAATGAAAAAGTACAGAAGGCCAGCAGCCTTAGAGAACAAGCATACGCTGTTGGTGATGAACCAAAGGCCAAAAAACTAACTGTTGTTATTGACAATTTGAATAAAGCCATTTCTGCGGTTATTCCTAAGTATACTGCTGTCCAGCAAAAATTGGACTTTGATGGTGATCAGATAGAAATACATTCTGCCATTACGGCCAAGGCTAGAAAGGATATAAAGAAACATTTTGAGGATTTGAATAAAGATGTTGACAGTACTTCTGCGGTATTCAGGGATGCTTTTACTTATGATGCTACAATGGGCGACGCACCCGGCGGAAAGTATACTTTGTCTGAAATGACTGCTGCCTTTGAGAAAAAGTTTCCGTCTGAAAAAGGATTTGAGTTCTTAAAGAAACCATTCCTGACAAAAGACATAAAGTACATGTCTCCTGAGAAGCAACTAAGTGCTCTTACTGAACAACTTGGTGGTGATGTAGGATCTATTTTAAATAATGTTATAGAGAAAAACGTAATTGGTACTACTCAGGCCGGACAATCCAATAAGGATATTATAAGAGAAGCTTTGCAGGGTGTAAAGGTATCTGAAGACAAGACTCAATATGCTAGAGAATTATTGAATGCTATTAAAAAACTAGATGATGACATAAGCAAAACCACTGGTAATCAAAGTAAACTTAGTGAGATGGTTACTAGTGGAATTTCTACTACGCTGTTTGAATCTAAATTTAAAGATGCTATCGAAGCCCAGTTGTATAAGATTCATACTGGTCCAGAAACAGAAGCTATTACTCGTGTGCAGAAGTTGGCTGGGACTAGAACGGAATTTCCTAAAGGACCACTGACCAAGGTTGGTGTTGATTTTAGGAAAGAATTTAATACGCAGATGAATGAAGTGCTTAGGTTTGCTTTACAGAAAGGTATGGATGTAAAGCACGCTGGCGCTGGTACTGTTTCCGGGGATATTGTAAAGGGGCTTACTTCTGGTAGAAAAGGTTTGCAAGATTTATTTGATAAGATTGGCTTAGGCGGCGCTGAAGGAATCAAAGATTTCAGTGGGCTCAAAGATTTTGCTGAGTTGAATGCTAAAGCTTTGAGAAATCAGGTAGGTAAACTTACGAATGACCAGGTGTTGAAACAAGCACAGGAACTTAGTCCAGGTGCTGATCTAAGTAAGAAGAGTAGAGCACAGCTTACAAAGATTATTGTAGACAAATTAGGATTCAAAGGATTTTTAGAAGATTTACAGAAACAGATTCAGGAAGAAATATATAAAGGGCTTCTAGAATCTGCTAAGAAAATGTCTCCCAAAGATAGAGGTAATAAGTCACCCGAACAATTTGCAAAACAAGAATTGACTAAGACAATGTCTAGTGATAAGGGTGCGGATGTCATAAGAAAGTATTTTATGCCTCGTAAGATGCCTTTGTATTCACTAAGGGGGGCTGGAATGACTGCGTATAGTGTTACTGGTCCTAAGATTCCAGAACCTAAGTTAGCTTTGCCAAGTAATATGAAGGACACTTACGTAGATAAATATAAAGCAGCTGCTAAAACTGCGGCCGCTGTTAGAGAGAAAATTGGCAAGTTTGGTTCGGAAGGTATTTCTGGTCCTTTTGCTGATATGACTAGTTCCGCTATTGATGCAATCTATTCTGAACAAAAGAAAATAAATCAGATAGCACAAAGTATCCAAGGGACACCGTATGAAAAAGTAAGCAAGGACGTAGAGTCCCTAGCTGATAGAATAGTGAATCAGAAAGGCATTCCTGAGTTTGCCAAAAGTGTTTTTTATGGTAAGGGGGATCTATCACCTAAGTTCCTAAAAAACATGGAGTCTCAGGTTGATGACTACATGCGCATGGCTGGGTTGCCGAATCTAGAGATGGGCGAAAAACGAAAAGTTGAGCAGGTATCTATTTCTAAATTTTCTAAAACGCTTAGAGAAAAAATGCCTGAGTTGGATGAAGGCCAAATAAAAGATTACTCTGAACGGCTTTCAAGAAAGGCTATAGCGTTATATAAATTAGATAGAGCTATTACTTCATTTACAGAGCAGGCTAAAACTGGCAAATATATTACACAAGTATTCCCATCACAACAGGATCGCGCTTCTGCTGCGGCTACTGGTATAAGTTCTAAGGGGACGTCATTTAGTGCAGAGCAGTTAAGAAAACAAAGAGAAGCTATAACCAGTGCTCGGTATTCTACTAAAATGGAAGAGAAAGTGGCTTCGGCAAGAGATGCTGCTACAGCTGGTTGGGCTGGTCCTACTGGACCCACAGGTAGCAGAGTAGGTGGAGGAGGGCCACCAGCAGGGGGAGAAGGTGCTATTGGTATGCCAAGTGGTGGTGTGGTACCAGTATATATTGTTGGTATGGCGCCTAATATTGGTAATGTTTTATTTACAGGCGGAGGAGGACAACAAGTAACCCCTCCCGAAGGTCTTGCTGCTGCAGCTCCTAAAACGTATGATGTACAACGTTTGCGTGAATTGGCTCGCAAAGCGTCAGGTAGTGTTAATGAAATGACAGGTTCTGATTTTGGTCAAATTTTTAGAGCCAGCGCATTTCATGGTGGCGGTCCTTATTTAGGCCCTAATCAGGGTAATGTTAGTGATTTTGAAAACGTTTCCAAGATGAACAGGAAGCAAGTTACTTCATTAGTGAAATCTATGATGGGTGTTGAAACTGGTTCGCCAGCGAAGAAACAAATGCTGGAATCATCAGCTCTTTTAGGCACAGGTTTACACTCAAAAATAGAAGGATATATGAAAAATATATATGGTGACAAGGCAGAGTTTGAAAAGATGATCACCATACAGGATAAAGAAATTGGCACTATTACTGGTCACATAGATGCTGTATTGAAAGAGGGCGAAAAATATAAAAAAGTAATTGATGTGAAAACTGTTTCTAGTAGTCGTGTGAAAGATATAGATTCGGCGATCAAAAAGGCAGGTAGTGCTAAGTATGAGGATATTAAAGGCAAAGTAAAAGATTATGAATCCCGCCGCAAATTGGAGGAGGTAGCATCACAACTTAATATTTATCTAAAGGCAATGGGGACTGATCTTGAAGCGGAGGCGCATTTTTATAATAGATTTAAACCAGAAGCAGGACCCACTGTAGTTAAATTCAAGTTTGATCCTGAGCGTTATAAAAGAGACATAGGCAATGTAAAGAAAGCAAGAGAAGCTATCGTTCGTTCAGGTGGTCAGTTCGCTAAGACAGCATCATTGGAAGAGTTCCAACAAGCTAAACCGCAAGAGCTGTCTAAGAGAGAGGAAGAGTATCTTGTTAATGCTGGTAAATCTTATTTTATAGATTCCATAAAAGAACTTAATAAAAAAGCTAAACAGAGTTCGTCTAGAAGAACTGAGGAAAATGTTGCTAAGGCAAGATTTCAAGCAGGACTGGGTTCGGAGAAAGGCTTTTCTGGCCCTACTATAGAAGATATACTTAATCCTCCAGGGGTAATTCCAGGAGTGGGTGCTAATGTAGAGTTTGCTAACCTAAAGAATTTGCATGCTATTTCAAAGGCATTTCAACAACAGCAAGGTTTAGAGTTGTCCACAAGAGGTATGAAAGGACTTCCATCAGAGATTCAAAGTGCTTTAAAAGACATTCAGACGAAGACAGGTCCAACTGGCCCCGAGTTTTCAGATCTTATTAATAAATATAAAGATTTAGGAGCGATCGAACATAAGGATGTATTTAAAGCATGGAAACTTTATAAGATAGCGTCTGGTGACTTCTTCCTTAAAGAGATGGAAAAAGCCAAAAGAGATGAAGAGTATTTTCGCGGCCAGAAAAACTACGAAAAAGAGTTTGATGCAGCGAATGTTTTTAAACGTAGATTAAGTGAAATGCAGGGGTACATCAAACAAAATATTGGTAAACCCACTGATATTTACACACACAATCGTAGGTACATGTATCCAGGTCTTGCACAAGGCGCCGGTGTCTACTTGAATCCAAATGAGATTGTTAAGAATGTTACACAGCCAATTGGTGATGATGCTAAATTGATGAGTGTGTTCAATAATCTTACAAAGGATCTATCTGGTGATAAGAAGATGAAAGCGCCGGTGGAGAAAGCACGCGAGGCACTTAGAAGTATAGGTAATTTGGACGAGGGTATGGTTTCTTTGTTGACTGACGCTGAGCAGCTTAAACGTATTGGTCCAGACATCATAGAGGCTTGGGATTTTGGAAAAATTATTGTAAATATAAGCAGAGTTCGTCGAGCACTAGAAGAATTTGGTAAACAAAACTTAGCGGACGATTTCGAAGCACCTCAGAGGAAAAATCTAGAACTAACCGTTAAAATGCTAAAGGCGATGGAAACTCAGGTAGCTAAGATTTCTGAGAGAACTAAGGAGTTTTCTGGCGAGTGGGGCGATATAGGGCTACTGCCTGTTCCTAAGTTTGAAACACCAAAAGTTCAAAGTGCCATGCATGAGCGTAATATTCAGAGAATTCGAGAATATTTTCAACGGCCCGAAGATATAGGTGGTCCTAAGGTTGGTGAACATTTTACTTACACCAAGAAAATTATGGATGATCTTGGTAACGTAATTAATAATACTGCTTTTGATTTCAAGAAACAGGGCGAGGCTGTGGATAAACTTGGAAAACGTTATGGTGTTTTTTCCGAGAAGCAACGAGATTTAATTGAATTCGGTCAAGGATATAACAGGACGATGCGTTCTGCTATTGGTAGGGCTGCACGCTGGGGAGCTGCTTCTACAGTAGTTTATGGCGGTTTTAGAAAACTTACTGATACTATAAAACTAATGGCCGAGGTTGAAACCGCTGTAACTAGACTTCGTATGGTTATGAACAATGCCACTACTGATTTTGACAAGATGCAGAGCGCGGCTATTGGAATGGCCAAGGGTTATGGAGTTCCTGTTAGGGAAGTTCTCAGTGGAATGCGTGTTTTTGCCCAACAAGGTTTAAAACAAGAAGACGTAATTGATAGAACTAAGACAGCTACACTAGCTTCTAATGTTACTACACTTAGTGCTAAAGATGCTACTGAAGCACTGACCGCTGCTACAAAGGTTTATGGTAAAGAAGGTCAAAGTACAATGAGGTTCTTGGATTCTTGGTCTGAAGTCGAATCTAAACACGCTATTACAGCTGCCGATATGGCAGATGCCATTAAAAAGTCAGCGTCGGCTGCTAAGAACGCCGGGTTCACTTTTGATGAGTTGAATGGTATCATTGCAGCTATTGGATCTACCACACGACAAAGTGGAAAAGAAGTCGGTACGTCTATGCGCTTCATTATGCGTCGTCTTACTTCTGAGAAGGGTCCAAAAGAGTTAGGTAAGATTGGTATTCCTACTAAGACAGGAACTGGTGAACTACGTCGTGGTTTTGATATTTTAGATGACTTGGCTGGTAAATGGGATACTCTTACACGTGCACAGAAAATGAACATTGCACAAGCTGTTGGTGGTACAAGGCAGTATAACTCTGTGCTCGTTATGATGGATAATTGGGGTGAAGTACTTGATGCTATTACTCATAGTATGGATTCCAAGGGTTCCGCCGAACGTCGTAATGTAGCGATTATGCAGACCTATGAAAAGCAGTTGGAACAAGTAAAACAAACAGCTGCTGAAACAGGTATAGAATTTGGTAAGTTGTTCTTACCTATGGCAAAGGTAGGTCTCAAGGGCGTCAAAGGATTTTTGAATGTCATAAACGCCATTCCAACCGTGTTGAAGGTTGCTGGTGGTGCTTTGGTTACATTTTTTGCCTTCTTGGCAAAAGGTGATGGTATTATTCAATCAGTAGTAGATGCTTTTAGATCGGGCAAGGCTGTTATACATGGATTTGCGTCTGCAATACAAAAGAGTTTCAAGGTTGGTATGTTTGAAATGTTCGGTATGGGGGATAAAGAGAAAGACCCACTTCTTAAAAACCTACATACCATTGGTGACGTAGTAACCAACTCCTTTGGTAAAAAATCTTCGATGACTTTGAGAGACTTCCACAGTACTTTAGGTAAGACTGCCTTTATGGCATCGGAAGTAAGTAAGTCGTTTAATAAATCAGCCGGTGAAATTGGAAAGTTTACTTCCATGGTGACAGGCAAGGTAGGTACTGGTTTAGAAAAAACTGGTAAACTTATTAGAAATGTTTTTGGGTTAAAAGGTATTACTAATATAACTAGCAAACTACGAGATATTACCGAAACGTCTGGGCTGGGTTATAAAGAAACATTAGAAATTTTAAAGAAGGGCGGTCTGAAAGGTGGTATGAAGATTGCTGGGAATATATTTACTATAGGATCAGAGATAGCCGGGTTAGGAATAGAACAAACTGGAAAATTTACCAAGTATCTAAGTGATCAATTAGGTGGTGTAGCTGGAAAATTTATCGATACTTTTGCGGCTAATAATACCGGTTTGATGAAGGCAATAGCACCTATGGGATTGACTTTGGCCGTGGCGATGCCTGCTTTGAAGGCTATGGGAACTTATATAAGCAAAGCCAACATGTCTGCTAAGGATTATGAAGACTCTATGTATGCTACTGTTAGAACAAATGAAGAGGAATTGGCAACACTCAAGAGTATTGGTTCTGAGCATAACAAGATTAATAGGTTAGTTGAAAAAGCAAAAATTGCTCGTAAACCGGCAACTAAAAAAGAGCAAATGGAACGGGATACGTATACTGCTCCATTATTAACTATGACGGAAGTACAACAACGTACTGTTGACGTAACTAATAAGCTAGCCGAAGCTAATGTGTCATTAGTAGTAGGGTATGATTCTCTTGGTAATGCTATTGTCAAAACAACAGATAGTTTAGATGGTTATATCAGCACATTGGAAAAGATTAATACGACCAAGGGCCTTGAAACTACCATGGATGTAATGAGTAGGTATGTTGATGATCTTACAAAGGTGGGTGGCGGAGAGAATATAAAGAAAGTATTCAAAGATCTTCTTGAAGAAGTACCATTTGTTGGTAAATCTTTATCTGATAGTTTAGTAAAATTATCGCCAGCTAAGATAATGAAGGAGAGTACTACTAAATTAAACAAACTTATCACCATAAAAAATAAGTACCCTCTATCGACAGCTGTAGATGCTGACATAAAGCGTATGCAGACTAAGCTCAAAGCAGCCAGAAAAGAACTAAAAGGTACATATGCGGGATTGCAGAATTTGTTTACAAACAGGTTGGACTTCAAAGGACTTTCTCCAGAAAAAATTATAAAAACGCTTCAATCAGATGTGTTTAAGAAAGCTTTTGAAATTCAAATACAGATGGAACCTAAGTTTAATGTTCCTGAATTGAAGAAACAAGTGACTGCGGCGGATTTACAAGGCGCCACAATGATGAGAGCACTTTATCCGGAAATGGGATTACTTGGTGCTACAAAGGAGTTTACCCAAGCCAATTTAGAAACCGCAGGTATTCGTGCGCGGAGACCTACTAAAGAAGGCAAGATTTTGGCTCAACCTGGTGATTATGTGATGCTAACTGATTACGGGCAACAACACCTTAATGCCGCTGGTGGACAAGCCAGACTAACTTTAAAGAAAAAAATAGATGGTACAGAAGCTTGGATGATATCCTACTTTAACACCAAAGTTGGAACATGGGTTGAGCGTGTTTATGATGCTGATGCTCAAAAAATGACGGATAAAATTTTTCCAACTGACAAAATCCAAAGGGATCTTCAAGAACGTATTGATGGACTAACTGAATTCGTATCAGGTGCTTCCGCTGGTTTGCGAGGTATAGACAAGAAAACATTTAAACGTGAGTTTTCATTAGGCGAAAGATTTTTTAGCCAAATACCCACATCAACATTGCTTCAGGCCACAAAGGGTTTTGAGTTACAACAAGGCGCTAAACCAGGCACAACAAAGCCTTTTTACGGTGAGGTTAAATACCAAGGTAAGTGGGCAGAGGAGTTTAAAAAGTTTTATCAGAAACCACTAGAAGATTACAATCGTATGCGTGAGACGCTGAAGGGCAGACAATTAAGTGGTCTTAGTGGTGAGAATAGAGCCATATCCACGAATGATTTAAAAGATTTGCAAGCGTTGAATGAAGTTCTTAAAAATAATCAAGTTGTTTTTCAATATAGAGCAGCCCTTATGGACCTAAACAAAACACTTGAGGAAAGTGCTCGTGTAGTTGAGGGTAATGTTGCAATAGAGAAAGATAGACAAAAAATCGACAAGGAAACAGCTGGATATATGGCTGGTGTTTCTAAAGGCTTTGACTCTATAAATTTGGGTGTGCAGGATTTCAACAAATTGACCCCAATACAACGTGTATTGCGCACAGATGTGAAAGCAAGAGAGTTGGCAGGTGGTATTGCGCAATCACAAATTAAACAACAAGCTGCCATGGAAAATGTTTATCAGATAGACAAAACAATGGCTGCTATAAATAGTATAAGCAAGGTGGCTGAGGGGTTTGGTAGCATTGCCTCTGGCAAGATGACTAAGGAACAGGCTTATGCCAAACTTGTTGACTCCGGAGTGAATAAAGACATCGCTGTTCTAGCAGTTGATAGTAACAATATAGCCAAGAACACGGAAGAAACCGTAAATGAACTGCAAAGATTAGGTGGCTATTTTAAAGATCTAGCCAATAAAGAGTTTAATCCGGAAAAACGTATGTCACTTTTAATGGATAAAGTTAAAACTACTTTAGTGTCACCAGATTTGAGTACGACACTCAAGGACACAAAAGATGTTACTGCTTCTAAACGTTATTCTAGAGTAGGATTAATCACGGAAGCCATGGATCGTGTTATGGCTTTTAGTGATGAGATGCGCAAATCTGGTAATTTGCAGGGTGTTAGAAAGGCAGAAACTAATTTAACTAATCTGTCTAAACAACTTGTTAAAGAATCTGGCGGTATGGAAAAAGCACGTGCTAATTTGCTTATTTATAAAAGTAAAATGAAACCAGATATGTTGACACAACGTCTTTATAGTGGTGTTAATATGCAGCAATTTGTTCAGGAGCTTAGTGATGAAGTTGACAAAAGTATAGTCCCGAGTTTCTTTGGTCCTAAGAAGAAGACACCCGTTAAAGAAACTAGTGAGTACAAAGAGTTCATGAAAATTCAGAAGAAATCTGAAAAACCATGGGCTGATACTGCCAAGAATACTTTAAAAATGGATGCTATTTTAACTGCCTATGCCACGTTCAATAAAAACGCACATAGTAAAACTTATGCTGTGCTTGATGAACAACGAAAAGCACTTGAAGAGCAATTGAACATTCCGGGAATAACAGAAAGCAATAGAGCTAATTTGAATAAACAAATGGCAGCGGTACAAACGGCGATGGCCAACGAACAATCGTCTATGAATTTTGCCAAGATGCTCCAAACAGGTGGTATTGTGACGGGTCTCGGTATGGCTATTGGTCGTGGGTTTGGACTAAGTACTAAGGCGCAACATGCTATTGGTGCTGGTTCTCTTGGCGCATTTGGGGCTTATGAAGCTTACAAGATGATGGGTAATGATGTACCAGAACAACTTAGAAAGGTTGGTGATAAATTAGAAGAAGCATTGACAGAGTATCAAACTAAGACCGAAGCAGGTAAAGAACCCGGCAAGTTGTTGGAAGGTAAAATTAAAGGACTGTTTGATAAGTTCTCTGAATATGCACAATCATATGCTGAAAAGAAGACAGGTGTTTCTACGGAAGAATTGAAGAGGCGCTCAGAAGCGGCTCGCGCTAAAGTCGAGGGTATGTCTAAGGAGGATGTAGACAAAGAGGCGAAGAAATTAAGGGATCGTGTGACTAAATTAGCTACTGGTGATGCTAATCTATTAAATTTAGCTATGTCAATTGCTGCTGGTGTTGGTGTAGGTTATGTGGCTAAACAGGGGTCTGACACCACTCAGCTAGCAGATAGGCTTGCGCAGACAGAGAAACAAGCTGCCTTGATTTCTAAAATGGTAGAGCTTTATCCGAAAGAGTCAGAAAGATTATTCAAACGTATGGCAGAGACCACCACATTAACTGCCGGTGCTAAAAAGGAAGTAGGACCAGTTAAAGAAGAAAACCGTCTTATGTCTGTGGCAGATGAAAAAAGATCTGTTGAACAAAGGGCGTTGGCACAGAAAGCACTTGAAGAATCTGTCGCAGAGTATGAAGCGCGTCAACAAGCCACTAAGCAAACCGAGCTTGCTAGAAAAGTAGCTATTAAAGAAGTAAAGATGCGCCGTGAAGCACTGACGCGTGATATAGATTCTACAAAAAGACAGAGAGCCATTACAGCCAAGTATCAACCACAAGAAGCTGCCGGACTAACAGGATTCCGTGGTGAATTGCCAGTTGCTAAGTTGAATAGAGAACTTAGTTTACAACAACGTATCTACAAAGACATGCCATCAGCTGTTAAATCTTCTATATCATCTATATCAGACTTGCGTATGGGTATTTCAAAGACTGCAGATGCATTGGCGAAGGAGACCGACTCAAGAGCGCAGAATCTTTCTACGTTAGATAAGGTATATACTACTCAAAGTCAGCTGCAGAAAGATTTATTGGGTGAATTTGATCCTTCTAAGCGCAAAGAGTATCCACGTGCTATAGAAGGTAATCAGAATGCTATGAGGGTATTGACAGCTACCGTTCAGGAGCAGACTAACTCTATAATGAAATATAGGGATACTTTGAATGCTCTCAATCCTGTTTATAATAAATTAATTTCTACAACAGCCAAGTTGGCAGATGTGTCCAAAGTTATATACACGTTGAAGGATTCTATTGATAGTTTGTCAGTAACGGAAACTGTATCCAGAATGCCCGGTGTTAAATCCTTTGAAGAAGCTATGAATAGACGTCTTGGTGGCAGTGGTCCGTTTGCACCTACATTAGTTACTCCTGAGATTAGACGTCGCGGGCGGGAAGTTGGAGTAAATGTGCCTGGCATGACTATAAGCCCACAAGAATTGAAACGGATCAATTTATTGAAACAAATAAATACTGGTAATGTGAGTGGTCAGGGATTGATGGATCTAATACAATCACTCAATGAAATTCCAGCTGAAGCACAAGCGTATAAATATGCTGAAAAGCAACGAAAAGAGAATCAAAGATTAGGTGCTCAAAGTGGTCTCATTACACAGGCTCAAACAGGTATTGTTGGTCTAATTCAGTCCGGCAGGTACAACAAAGAAGAAGTCGGTAGATTACAAGGAATCTCCAGTTTGTTGGATACTTTGTTAGCAGACATGGGCAGAGTTAAAAATATTGATCAAGAATTAGGTAAGTATGAAGGTGTACAGGGTGCAGAGGGGTATGTTAAATTTCTAAATGAACGAAAAGCAGCTGGGGCGACTACTGTTCAAGGAATAGACCCGATGTTGTTTAACCGGCTTAATGAAGCGTTGCAAGGTTTTCAGGGTAATTTAGGATCGTCTTTGGATACTATGTCGTCTTCTATAAAAGAAATACTATCAAAGTTAGAAATAGAAAAAGCAACTCAACCAATAACTGCTCGTCAAGAGAAACAACTTACTATTATGTCTGAGCAGTCTACGACTTTAAGTAAGATTGAAAGTAATACCAAAGAATCCGTAAGCGCGTTGCAAAAGTTTATGGATAATTTTAGAAAACAAAATGAGGAGATGGCTGGGACTCCTATAGCTACTGCAGGTATTTCAGGTAAAGGGTTAAAAGACCTCTTTTCACCAGCAGTACCTACGACAAAGCCAGGTGCTATGCCTTCTGGCGCCGCAGCTATTACACAAAATCCCTATCTAATGGGGGGTCCTTATCTTGCAGCTGGTAGGGGTGATGCTCCTTCAGCGGAAGTAATGGCATCTTATATTCCACAAACGAAGCCACGTTATAATAAACCTACTGGGAGAGGGTTTACTTCTAGGATGGGAGGACCGCTTACTACTATGGCTGGGTTCGATCCATTTGGAGTTAAAGATATAGCTTCTATAAAGGGAGATAGTTTTCTGGATACTGGATTTAAACGTATGCAAGCTTTTGCAAATAAATTTCCAGTTGGTCCTTTAGCGGCAGCGAAAAATGATTGGTTTGAACCAAAAAATTTCTTGATGAAAAAGGCAGCCGCTGTATTAAAAAGTTTAAGTGCAGCTAAAGAAAAAAATAGTGAGGAACAAGAGAAAGAATTACTACAACGTCTTTTTTCAGAAGATGCTTCTTTTTCTACCGGTGGTTATAATGTAATAAAGAGTCCTGCATTTGATGGTCGTTTATTTGGGACCGGCGGTCCCAGAAGTGATACTAACTTAGCAGCTTTAAGTAATGGTGAGTATGTAGTAAATACACAGAGTGCTAGAAAAATTGGTTATGACACCATGGAATTTATTAACAGGCACGCTGATATTCCTGTTTCGGCGGCAAAGAGCCGTTTAGAGAAAGAGGGTTATAAAATTTCTAAAATCGATCGTCAGAAGTTTGAATATGGCGTTGAAATGAAACGTAATGGCGGTATTATAGGGTTAGCTGAAGGTGGACTCTTTAGTCAAATTACTAGGGGTTTATCTGATATGTATGCCGCTGGTGTGGACAAATTACAAGGCGGCGTTGGTTATGTGAAAGATTTAATTACTGGAAGTACAAGTGTCCCAGAGAACTTTGATCCAACACAAGTAGATAAATACAACAGAGCTGCTACATATGGTAATAAAGATGCAACTACCGCGATGTTAGATGAAGCGTTAAATATAGGCACTAAAAAATTTGCTGACGGTGGTTCATTCTTTGATTCCTTTAGATCGACCATATCCGATATGTATGCTGCTGGCATTGATAAATTACGAGGCGGTATAGGCTCAGTCAAAGAACTTATCCTAGGTACCGATCAATCAGTTGGTAAGGATTTTGATCCGGAAAGAACGGATAAATGGAATCAAGCGGCAGGTTATTTTGCAAATCCAGAGGCGAGAAAGAAACTGTTGGATGCGGCTGGTAATTACGCAACTGGCGGTATGATTACACAAGGTAACCCGAATGATTTTCGTAATCCACAGCAAATAATTAATCAATCCCCGATGGATAAGTTCATGAATTTTGGGTATGATGCTTTAAAACAAGGTCTTACTTGGGCTTCTGTTAGGGGTACTGCAGGTAAGATGACAATGAAAGCCTTAAGCAATGAGGCTGTAGCAAAATTTGCACTTGACAAAACTTTAAAGACCGCTCCTAAGATGTTTGGTTTTCTCATGAGTCATCCCAAATTAATGGGAGCTGTGGTAAAGAATATGCCTTCTTTATCCGTATTAAAGGGAACAGTTGATGCTACTGAAGCAATGTTAGCTTCTGCTAAACATAAAGTTTTGGAGCATATCACACCGGAACCTTTAACTATGGGTGGAATAGAGCAGTTGTTTACGAAACGTGATAGTTTAAGGAACAAGATTTATCCGGGTATGGGGCTTAGAGACTTAAGTGCTCTTAAAAATACTAAACCAGATCAAGGGTCAGGAATATTTGATTGGCTTAAAAATAGAATTGCGCAGAATGCTGGTAATGAACCTTCATTACTTGAACAAGCGCGCCCAGAACAGATGAAGAATAGAGCTGCTTATGCTAAAGATCCAATAGGATTCTTAACACCGGATATAATTAAAGATAAACCGTTTTTGGCTGGTTTGTATGGTGCTGTTTCAAGTATATTACCAACTAGTGCAGCAGATAAAGCTATACGTTTAGGTAGACCAGGAGATTATGCTGGTTTAGGTTTTGAAACTCTTGGCGGAGCAGCATTAGCAGGTGTTGGCGGGGCTGCTGTTAAAGCATTGGGTAAAGCAGGTAGTAGGTTGTTTCCTAAAGCGGCAGGGTTTCTTACGAAAGATATAGGAGCATTCTCTGGACTGCTTGGTAACGAAGTAGGCGCCGTCGGCCCAGGCGTTGGGGATTTGATGAAAAAAGGTCGTAGTATGTCTCCAAGTGAGTTTAAAGATATGCTAATGACAATAGAAAGCCCTCTACAAAAGGGTGTTGTAAGTGATCATGCACAATATCTTTTAGATGCTTCAAATAAAAAGCATTTTGAGGAAATATCTAAACTTATACCAAAAGACTCAAAATTTTTAGGACAAGGTGTTGAAGCACTTGTTTTTGAAACACCTGGTCAAAAAGTTTTAAGAATAGATACTGCCAGGTTCGTCGGCGGTGAATTCAAGAGACCTAATATTCCAGAAGTACTACAACCAGATTGGCATAAACAAATTGGTAAATTCGATGTTGAACAATTACCAAAAGCAGATGTTGGTAAAGTTGGCGCCGGAGATGTTCAGTTAATGCATGAGATGCTGAAACAACGCGGTAGTAAACATGTCTTTTTTGATGATGCCAGAAGAAACTTAGGTTATGTGGATGGCGAATTAAAGATTATCGATCCCGGTGCAGTTCGTACGCAAGAAGAATTACAAAAAGGTATGTTTGCTGACCAAGGTTTGATGAAGCAGATGATGTCCGATATGGGTGGTATGAATGATGAAGATATATTAGGTGGGATGGGAATTCCGCTTGATGAGTTAGATTATGGGTTTAAACTTGGCGGTCTTATAACAAAATATGCTGATGGTGGACCATCTTTTTTTGACCAGTTTAAAGATACTATGTCTAATATGTATGCTGCTGGTATAGATAAGGTCAGAAGTGTCAAAGACACAATAACTAATCTTTTCGAACCAGGTAATGTGACAGCAGTAAAAGGTACCGAGAAATGGAATCAAGTTGGCGGTTATATGGCCAATCCAAAAGCACGTGAAAAGATGCTAGATAATGCTCTGGACATAGGCACTAAGAAGTATGCGGATGGTGGTTTATTAGACAAAGAAAAGGAGAAAGCTGTTGCATACTATGTAGCTGGTCCAGATAATAATATTAACAAATATGCGACCAGATCTCAGTTTCAAGAAAGCGTGTGGTCCAGAAATGAAAAATTAGGTTTAGGTAGTTTGAGATACGATACAACTGATCCGGATATCAATAAACCACACACAATAAAGTACACAGCTGGTGCGGGTCAGCTGTTATCTAGATCTGATTTTCCAAGGGACTTTGAAAATAAAGTCCAATCTATGAACGACTATTTAGGCATTACTAGAGAATATATAAGGGGCAAGGGCGGTACACAATTCCCATTTTATACTGCTGGATACGAAAAAGGACAAGCACCCGCTTATGGTAGTAAACCTTTTGGACAGGTAATTGCAAAAATGTATGCTCCTGAAAGAGGAATTGATACTGGGTTTAGTATTAATCCTGGGGGTCTTTCTTCTTTTTACGATAATTCCTCTATCGGAACGCCATCTGCTTCTAGTGCTGGTTCTTATTATGATCCGCTAGACGACAGAACATATCCTATGGTGGATTTTCCTGGCCTGCCAAAGTTTATTCAGGAGGGGTTATCCAGATTACCTACTGGTTTTACTGGCGGAGCTAAATCACATAAATTAGCTCAAACTTACATGGGTATGCTTGGTAATAGAAGTCCTATTGATTATGGAAAACCAGTGGTTCATCCAGGAGCCATGGATAATTTTCCTGCAGCGTTATCTTATATGAATATGATGACCGAATCGCCTTTAGAGATGCTTAAACGTATCAATCAGGTGGGTAAGTATGATTCCTTGTATGGTTATGCACAGGGTGGGTTAATAGGGTATGCAAATGGTGGTTACAACGATTATTATAGGAAACGTAGACAACTCGCAGAAGAACTTAAAAGACAATCTGGTTCTGCTGTAATCTCTACGGACAGTTTAGGAGCTAATTACGGTCCAGCTGGTGTCGCTATCAATAGTTTGTTTAGTGGTGTAGGTAGAGCTGTTACGTCGCCTTCACTAGGAGAAGTTGGATTTGGCTCTTATAGCAGAAAAATTGGTCCGGATGCTTTCTCTGGCATTACTAATGCATATGAACCAGGTAAAAGCTACATGACTGGTTTCAGTAATATAGATAAATCGTATGTTGAACCAGAAGTGGTTAGGAAAGACGTCGCTTATCAGAAATCGGTATTGGCCGGTACTTATAGATATCCAGATGCTAATATTAAACCTATTAAAAAGACTGCTGAGCATGGATCAGCACTGGGTATTAAGAAGATAAATCCTAATCTTGGTAAATACCCTGGTGTTTTATTGGATCCCTCTCAATTAGCACCCCCAGTAAGGCCCGATCATACTGGTAAAATGACTGATGCACGTAAATTATCTATGCTTAGGGAGGGCGATTATAATTTAGTTGTTGGTGCCAATCTCCAACATTTACTTGATAGTGGTTATTTAGAACAAGCTTACTCGGATAAGGGAATGCGTGGTAAGAATCAGAGTTTAGCTGATAAAATGTCCGAAGTTCGAAAGTCCATAGCATTGTTTAGGCAAACTGCCGCGATGGTTCAGAAAATGCGGCGAGATCCCTCTGTGTGGATGGATCCTAACAGTGGTTATCAGGAACTGTATAGAAAGATGGAGATGTACAAACGTGCGGCATTACCTATTTATAATACTGGTATGAGTTTTAGAAAGAAGGCTCTTTTAACAAAGTATGGTGATCCAGAACTAATTGGAAAATTTGGATTTAATGTAGGACCTAATACTAGTAAACCAGGTGAGTACTCTAAATCTTACATGGCGGCGCAGAAACGTGAGGCGATTGAAGGCCCGGCATTACTAACTCCAAAAGAACTTAAAAAATTGTTTGGAGAGCGTGCAGTTACTGCAACGTTTGGGTTAAATGAACTTAAGGGAACTACAGTTAAAACAACTTCTGCAGCTTCCAAAGCAAAAACAGAAGATGCTTTTCAGTCTTATATAAACAAATCTCTAAAAAGTCTATTTCCTATGGATAAATTATTCCCAGATAATAGGAAATATTTAGAAAGTTATCTAAAGAAGTTGTTCTATACAGCCACACCGCAGAAAAAACCTATGGGTGTTCCGATAAAACATCAAGGTGGTGTAGCAGGTCGTACTGGTCTTTATTATTTGGAGGGTGGAGAGGTAATTATTCCGCATAAATATTCCACCGGCGGTCCACCACAACAAAATCAGGCATTTGAATGGTTAATGCAAGGTGCCCCACCGGCAGCACAGGCTTTGAACAACAATAATAACAGTAATTTGAATAATAATACAAGTGACATTGTAGATAAAATTGGACAAGCTGTGGCTGATTCTATGAAGGATGTAAAAGTAACTGCTGAATTATCTAAGGACACTGAGGTTAAAATAGATGGTGAGAAGATTGGAGAATCTATTGCGACTCAAATGGCGAAGACCAAGGTGGAATTTAAAATGCCTGAGAAGGATGATTTAACTCTAAAAGTAGACACGGAAAGTTTATCTCAGGCTGGTAGTTCTATCGGTGATAATATTTCTGAGGCAATTCAGACTTCTATAAAGGGAGTGGAGTTTCCAGATGTTAAGATAGATAAATCATCTCTTGAGAATGTGGTGGTTGAAGCTAAAGTTAAAGATCCAGTTGAGGTAAAAGTATCTCAACCACAGCAACAAGATAAATCTGTGGGTGCTGATAAAGCATTAGATCAAGCAGTTGAAAAACTTGCAGAATTTGCGGATATAACGGATAATATTAAAGCACAATTAGCTGAAGCCACTGATAAACTTAATTTATTAAATGAAGATGTGGGACACATTAAGGATAATGCCATAGGCCGTGATGAAGCTGCACGAATTGCGGAAACTTCAGTTAATGCTAGTGTGGGAAAGTTGGAAATTACACTAAATAACCATAATAGTGCGTTGGAGTCTAATAGGTCACGCCTAGCTCAGCTAGATGGTAAGGTTTCTCATATCGACGAAAAATATGATTTTGTAACGAATAATTTACGTAGTCAAACACATTTTAATAACAGTAATAATAGAGTGTAGGAGGATAGATAATTATGGCAGGATTTTGGGACAATTTAGGAGGCGGTGATTTTTCCGGAGGAGGTGGCGGTTCCGGTAGTATAGCAGTAGACGTTTTGACATCTTTTGGTATACCATATGATGGTTCTGCCGGTGGCGCTCTTAACGGGGTGGATATAAAACACCTAGATGCTTTAACAGCCATTCGTTTATCCTTGTTGGAGGAGTTAGCTGAATCTGGAACTTACTATGATATTAGTGTTTCGAATTATGGGCGTGTGCAATTAAAACGTGTTGGTTCTGGGCACGGTGTTTCTAATATTTATTATGTAATACAATCATCTGATTATATTACACGAAAATCTGGAGTTATGGTGACTGGGGGTAAGCCGTTGCCGTATCGTTCTATGGGGGCATGGTATGATGTCCTTACGAGTGCGGAATATGTTGATGCATCCGCGATTGTTAGTAACTGTATGAGGGACAACTTTTCACAGTATTATGTGATATTATATGATGATCCTCATTTAAGTTCTTCATATGGTGATGGGATTGATAATGTAGCTAATATATCCAGCCCACATACTCGTTTGGTGGGGTATGTTCATGACATTGATCCAGGCACAGCAGGAGAAGATGCCACCATAAACTTTAGTAAGCAAGCATCTATTCCAGTATTAGTGGCAGAGGAGTCTGTAGGGCAGTTGTATAAACCACCAGTTTCTAGTGATCCGAACACATCGTGTTTTTCTGGTGGTAATAAAGTTTCTGGAGGGTTGCCAATACCATTACCACCTTCTCTTGTGTTTGCTAGCACACGTGGAATAACATATAATAAATTTATGGGGGTATCTGGGATCTTTATTATAGGCACAGAATTAGAAATGTGTCGAGGCATTCCAAAAAATGCAGCTGCGGCTTTGTCCGGTGCAAGTAATGAAGGCAACACAGATCTGTGGGTATCTATAAACACGCCGGAACAACGTATCTTTAGGCTTGATGAAGGGATTCATTATGTGATTAATTATGAATCAGGTAATCCTTCAGTAGTGTTTGCTGATAGATCTGATCCGTTTATTAATGCTAAAGTAGGCGATGGTGTAACAGCATTTGTTACAAGCACCTGTTTATATGGGCAGTCTAATACTGAGATTACTGGTTGTATTTTACCAACTAATGCTAATAGAGGTATTTTGGTTTATCAGGTATTTGCGGTAATAGATGTCGATTCTCCTTGTATAACCGTGTTGGATCCGAATGGTAACGCTGAAGGTATAGCCAATTCAATTGGTTATCAAATAGCACCAATGTTTATGACTGAACCTCCAGCACCGGTCGCGTTTAATGGAGGTGGTATTGATTTAACAGCCGGATATGCTGACCATGACCCTACAACTACACAAGATCTTACAAACACACCATACGAAAGCGCGTTAAATGCTATGGATGGTGGCGCTGGAATGTCTATTTCATTATCGTCGTTGGATGAGGGAGGAGCAAATCGTTTATCTGGTGTGTTGGCAGATTTGTTTTTACGTGATCGGGGAGTGTCAAGTACTTACATTTGTGGTCCGTCCTGTAATCCAGATATCGGTGCTCGCGGTCCTTCAGGCGGGGTTATAAACGAAATCGTTTATAACTATAGTGATAGCGGCTCTTATACAGTCTCCGTTACTGAAGGTTCGGTATTAACAGGTGAGTTTCCAAGTATAACGACTGGCCCGCATATGAAGATGACTGAGGAAGTATCGGCTCAAGGAATGGTTTTACAAGATGGTGGTAATAATGTGATGTTCAAGGTAATGGTAGAAGGTATTGGAGTACGAGAAGCAATAAACGGAACTCCGCATGTTATCAGAACCGGTGATAGGGTTACGGTTAGTATACATAATAATCCAGTGGAGGGATAATGAAATGGCACGTATCGAAAGAGTAAAGGTAAGAGCACATGTTGTTGGGGGAGGTATTAGCGCTTCTACTCCCAACGTATTATCATTTAATGTTCGTAAAACACGAGGGCAGCCAACGTCTTTTAATTGTTCAGTGAAAGTTCCACAAACTAGTGGGCATAGTATAAGAGGCACACTTAGGATATACGCTGGATCCGGCGGCGCTGGTAATTTGATAATAACAGGTATCATAACTAAGGCAACAGTATCGCCTTGTTTTGATGATCCTTCATATGTAATTGTTAATATAGCTGGTTCTGATGTGTTGAAAGAATTACAATATAAAAAGTATACGCGACGTCAGTCCGCAGGTTTGAGCGCATGGTGTGAAATAACTAGTGTTACTAGGAAGCATTTAAAAAGTAGTAAATTTAAATATATGAGAAACGCGCCGATAATGAAGATTAATGATGGTGGACAAGATCAAATGACCGATGTTATGCAAACAACTGATTTAGCGTCTGCTAATTTTACTAAAGGGCAGGGAAGCACAGTATCCAGAGGAGAGCGCCCTACTAATGTTCCTATAAGATTGGCTATAGAATCACCAGAGGGAGGTAATACGTAATGGATGGTGAAATATCTGTTTTTTTAGTACCAGGTATGAATTTAAAGGTTGCTACAGTTTTAGAAACTGAGGCAGGGTCACGTGGTATAGGATTTTTTATAGATCCTAATAGTACACGTTCTTACAAAGGCAAAGTATTCCAGTTGATGTCCGGTTTTGCAGTAGACGACGAAGCTGTGGGATCTTTGCGCCCCGCTAGTGGTGATGTTGCTATTATTTATAAGCACACTAGACCCGAAAAGAATTTTATTTATTTTTTCGCGCTAACTGGCGAAATGGCTGTTGTTAGTATTGTCGCTGTTCCTATCCATGATCACAGTTCTATTATTCAAGGTGGTCCAGCGTATGCTACATATTTCAATGATGATGAGTTGGTTTCTTAAAGGAAGGTTACTATGGCTGGTTGTTGTAAATTAGTAGGAAGTTTAGACGTCGACGACTATGTTGTGTCTATTCAAGTTAGAAGTGACACGGAAGTAGGTAAAGTCGGTAATACACTAATTATAGGGCCTACTATTGGAAGTGTTAGCTTGACTGGGTATGCAGGTAGAACTATTCATAGGGGATGTCCTGGTAGAGCTGGGGTCTCTATTAATTGGCTTAGAAAATATGATTGTGATCGTGATGATCTTTATTTTATTTTCATGGGCGCAGGCAAATCATATATTTCAGGTGATGTTGGTGGCTATGCGGCAATAATTAATGAGGTGGTTCATTATCCTGTTTTAAATGCATCTGCTGCATCAGGACCTACCGCATTTTATGAACAAACCTATCAGTCAGATGGATATGGTCTTCGTTATAGTGGAAAACCTTATTCATTTTATACAGATAGGCAGAACGGCGTGCAAATTAGTTTAGGTGGTTCTGCTAAGATTGGTAGTGATAATATGTTTTTACAAAGTTTTAGTTTACAATGCACACCAGGACAAATTCCCATAGCTTCATATAATTTGGTGTTTACTATAAAGCATTAGGAGGAGGAAAAATGGAAAGACCTTATAGAGGGCAGCAATACAGATTAAGAGCAGGCGCGCCGATGCCAATGGGGCATGGCCGGCTTGTCTTACATACATTTGGCGCCGAAATATACAATGTAGATTATTATGCTGCAACTGATAGTATTGTGGGTAGTAGTAGTTTTAGAGGACAAGGTGGTAATCTCGTTTCTGCTAATTATTCACGCTTACCGGATAGTAGTGGTAATTTATTTCAAGGTAAAGTAGTGTATTCGCCAAGTTTTGTTGATGAGGATTCTATCTAATGGCTGAGTTTATAGATTGTACATCCTTGTCTATTTCTTACAATATTTATGGTGTGGCTACTGTTACCTATACTATTGTATCAGATACCCCAGGATTGAAGGCATATAAAACTATTAGAGCAGGTGGAAGAACTTTCGTTGGATATGTTACCAATATTAGTATGAATCCTATCCCAGGATCTTCTGGATGGTATGAGAATCATGTTATATTAGTTGCAACATCATAGGAGGTATTAAAATGGCATGCGGTGGGTGTGGAAGACCTAGAGCGGCAAAACCTTATAGTGTTACTGGTGGAAATAAATATTTGACAGACAGGCAATTGAAAGCCCGTCTTGAAAGATATAAAAGGGTTTATTGTAAAGAATGTGAAACAAGGTACGAATGTGATTTTGCCAACTATAAAGCATGCGGCAAAAGACCACAATAAAGTAACCTTATAATAATTAGAATAGGAGGATAGATTATGGGAGTTATTATAGGATTTGCGACACAAGCGAGTTTGAATGGCCGCTGCGCCGCAAATGTAAATTGGGGGGCTAATCCTAATACGCAGCGATTATATTGTCTTAATGGAAGTTTTTCTCCTTTTATGACAATTGACCGGCCTACTGTTAATGTAAACATGACTATTTATGCACCCGGTGATCACATGAATGTTAGTCCATCAAATTCGTGTACTAGTCAGGATCAGGTGGCGGAAGCCACTGTAAACATTGATCCCGCGTCGTGTGACGTTCAAATGCCTCGCGTAAATTATAAAATGGTGGTTAATAGTTATAGTTATTCTAAGGAGAGCGCTCAGACCCCTGGACAAGAATCATATAGTATGGTAAGATGGGTAACTAATCCTCCTACTTATGTAATTAGAGGCATTGCTGAAGGTTCTGCAAGTTTGGTTGGGACTAGTACTAATCCTAATAATAATATAGCAGGTATAACGTTTCAAGGGACTACTACCACCGCTTCACAAGGCAGTGTTGCCGCAGGCGCGGTAGGTAGGGCCGATATGGTTGCTATGGGAGCGATCGGATCTGTAGGAGGTGGAGAAGGTACAGGGGCGCACACTGGGCGTGGTGACGCCACCATTCCTCATACAGCACTTTGGGTTTAAAGGATATATGAAATATTATGGATGATAAAACATTTGAAAAAATGATTGGTTTTATGCTTGGTGAAAAGTATAAACTAGAAATACATTGGTCGAAAGCGGATTATAAAACAGAAGGTGTATGTATTCTTAAAGACGCTTATTTTTCTGGACCTGCTCTACAAATCGCAGAAGAGATCCAACCGAATAATAGTATGTTATTAGATTTTTATAAACAGTATTACATTTTTGCGGAGAATGTATACATTGCTACATTTGCTTGGGGTGCTGTGAAGTATGTCTCCGAGGGAAAAATAATGCTAAGCGATGTTACACTTTCGCATGATACAGAATTGAACAGAGTGCCTAAATTAAAAGATGACGACTATCTTGTTATAGATACGGAAGATCATGAGGCGGAGAAGCATTCACAGCATCCTACATATGTAACAATTGTTGTCAACGTAGATGGTAAGGCATATAATTTCTGGAACTATCACGGTATTTACAGAAAGGCTAAAGATAATGCGTAGATGGGGAAAATATAGACATTGTGGACCTAATCCGTGTGATACTTTAACTTGGGAAGAGATGTATGGGACTTCGTTGGATCAAAACCTCTCCCAACATAAGAAGCATCTACATATCGGAAATATTTGGGTTCCTTGTCCATATTCTACACAAGCAGTAAAGAATTTTGATAATTGGAACGAAGAGTATGGCATAACCATTTCTGAGTATGAAGCTATGTATGGACCGGTAGATCGTTATGCTAAGATTAGAAGTATGTTAGGATTAAGTGATACCGATCCTTTACCATCACTTGTTGATCATAGAGCACCTGATGGAAGAGAAATTTATTTACGCCCTGCCGGGAAAGGTATTTGGGGGTACGAATGTACTTTTGATAACTGCCCATACTTTTTAAGCACAGGGAAACGATATTTTTATATTTAAACATTTATTAGGAGGAAAACATTATGGCATTAAATGTTAACGCACAGGATTTAGAAAATTATCCTGGTAACACACAAAGAGTGACTGTTGATATGGACAGTCTTGTCCCGGTAGGTTTTGAAGGGGACGAGCAATTTCTTATGATTGCTTCCACCACTGCGTACAGTGACAACGAAAATCGTGTTGCTATACCGGACCTACAAATTATGGATTTTAAAGCTGGTTGGTGTAAAAGTTCTGGTTTTGCTGGAACTGGTGGCAAATTTATGCTGAATTCAAGTTATTATAAAATGAAAGTAAAACTAGATGCCACAGTTAGTGGTGCTGATGGCTCTGGTTGGTATACAATTGACTTAGCGTACAATGATGATGGAACACCAATTACAGGCGAAGCTATTGCTGCTGACATGGAAACAAAAATTCGAAGTATAGCAGATAATCTTAATGTTGGTGACACAGGTTATAAACTTTCATATTTAAATAGCTCCGTGTATTTTAAAAGCGGTAGATTCTGGATTATCTCGGGAAGCATTAGTAAATATTATACTGGAGAATATCGTAGTTCAGTTAAAGTAGCCCCGGCAGATGATCACGATGCCACTACCGTGCTTGGGTTCGACACCCCGATTGATACGCTAAGTTTGTCTACAGTAACTGTAAATGAGACCAAACTTACCTCTAATTACACAGCTAATAATGCAGATATGTTTGTCATGGGTGGCACTGGTGTTCAGGCAGGCGATTGTTTGATGATCACTAATGGAACTACCACAGATTATTTTACTGCTTTGGCTGGAACCACAGATACTCATCTAATTGTTGCTACTAGTGCCACTAATAATTATGTTGGCGTCGCTAATAGTTATACGGTTTCCGGAACAAGGTTACAGATTCTTAGAGAGCAAGATCCGAATAATGAACCAACTTTGTGGTATTCCAATATTGATCAATTGGCCAGATTTGGTATCAAGACCATAGTAAACCAGATTGATTTTAGTAGTACTATTTAAGGAGTTAATATATGGCTC
>Ga0164311_10000062_pt1 | contig 37213 bp, 38 predicted proteins | sample GuaBasSedimGuay2_FD_121796 | JGI IMG/M metagenome (GOLD analysis project Ga0164311, IMG submission 121796) | Subseafloor sediment microbial communities from Guaymas Basin, Gulf of California, Mexico - Guay2, Core 4569-9, 9-12 cm | ecosystem: Environmental > Aquatic > Marine > Hydrothermal vents... | reverse complement strand
TGGTCACAAATATGGCTGCAGGAATAACTGGGAGAGAACTAAGCCACGGAGAGGTTGCAGAGGTCTTCTCCAAGAGGATAGATAACGTTAAGAGGCTTATCCTTAGGACGGTAGAGCTGCTGCCTGAAGAAAGAAGCTGCAGGTGCAGGGAGCTGGCTCCAAAGCCTCTGCAAGTTGATGTAGCCTTTAAATAGGTGGTAGGCTAGGTGATTCCTAGCTTTGATACCAGGTACATAGGGAAGTCTGGTGCTGGAAAATGCCTAGAAGAGGGTCCCTGCAGTTCTACCCTAGGAAGAGGGCCTCTACTGAAATAGCTAGGTTTAGGTCTTGGCCTGAAGTCGATGGACCACCACGACTCATCGCCTTCCCAGGGTACAAAGTAGGCATGATGCACTTTATGGTAGTGGAGGATAGGCCAGGAAGCCCGTTATTTGGCAGAGAAGTATTCACTCCAGTGACCATCATAGAGACACCTCCAGTCATGCTACTGGGGGTTAGAGCATACACTAAGACGGTATATGGGCTCCAGCACATGGCTACAGCGATGAACCTCAATCCAAGGTTTGAGATTGAGAAGGAAAAGCTACCAGACAGCATAGATGATGAGACATACAAAAGGCTGCTAAGCAGCCTCAAAACCTACAGAGACAAGCCCGACCTCTTCATGAGAGACCTATCCAGGAGAATAACAGTGCCCAAGGAGCTGAGAAGAGCCCTGCCTGAGAAGGTGTTTGATAAGCTTGAAAGCGAAGCAGATCAGATAGCGGAGCTACGAGCTATAGTCTGCACACTACCAAGGCTGGTGACAGGTGTACCGAAAAAGGCGCCGGAGATACTTGAAATTCCAGTTAAGGGAGGAAGCATGAGTGACAGAGTAAAGTACATGAGACAGAGACTAGGCTACCCACTCTTTGTCCAGGAGGTCTTTACTAAAGGACAGTTTGTGGATGTAACTGCAGTTACTAAGGGCAAGGGGTTCCAGGGAGTGATCAAGAGGTTTGGAGTTAAGAGGCTTCCACATAAGGCAGGCAAGAGGAGGAGAGAAGTAGGGAGCTTAGGCTCTAGGCATCCAGCTAAGGTGTGCTGGACTGTTCCTAGGCCTGGGCAGCTGGGCTACTTCAAGAGAACAGAGTACAACAAGAGGATACTAGAGATAGGGCTAAATGGAGAGGATATAACCCCAAAAGGAGGATTCCACAAGTATGGGATTATAAGGACACAGTACGTCGTCATCAAGGGAAGCACACCGGGACCTGTTAAGAGGTTCACGCTGATGAGATATCCAATCAGAATTTCACCACTCCCCTATGAGGCCAGGTACAGGATAACATGGACTCCACTTGTAGGTGGTTGAGGTGAGTAAACAGGTTCCGCTCTACTCCATTGAGGGAGAGAAGAAGGGAGAAGTGGAGCTACCTCAGGTATTCGAAATGCCAGTGAGATTTGATATCATTAGGAGAGCTTATATAGCATCTCTCTCAGCTAAGTTTCAGCCGAAGGGAGTAGACGAGTATGCGGGAAAGAGGACATCAGCCGAGTCGCTTGGTGCAGGGTATGGCATAGCTAGAGTGCCGAGGATAAGGGGGTCTCGCAGAGCAGCCAGAGCACCGATGACCGTGGGAGGCTTCAGAGCGCATCCACCGAAGGCAGATAAAGTGGTAGCAGAGGGGATAAACAGAAAAGAGAAGAGAATAGCGAGGTTTTCAGCGATAGCTGCAACAGCAAGTGAGGAGCTAGTTAGAAAGAGAGGGCATAGGGTGCCAGAGGGAATTAAGCTGCCGATAGTAGTCGAGGATGAGATAGAGGAAGTGGACAGAACCAGAGTAGTTTACAAGCTTCTTGCTAAGCTTGGACTGGAAAAGGAGCTGGAGAGGTGTAAGAGAAGATGGAGCCACGAGAGGGCAGGTAGAGGCAAGATGAGAGGGAGAAGGAGAAAGAGTGTGAGCGGGCCTTTGCTCATTGTCTCTACACCACACTGCCCGCTCAGGAAGGCAGCTAGGAACATACCGGGGGTTCAAGTTGAGCCTGTAAGCAGCCTGAGCGTGATACACCTAGCACCTGGAGGAGAACCAGGTAGGCTTACAATATGGAGTGCTAAAGCTCTAGGTGAGCTGAATGAAGTCAAACCCATATGACATATTAATAAGGCCGCTGGCTACAGAGAAGGCTCTGAGGCTTATAGAGAAGGAGAATAAGCTAACATTCTATGTGGCTAAGTGGGCTAATAAGCACCAGATTAAGAGAGCTGTTGAAGAAGCCTTCGATGTAAGGGTGGTGAAAGTCAACACACTGATAACTCCTAGAGGCTTGAAAAAAGCTTATGTAAAGTTAGCACCAGAGTACTCTGCATCAGACATAGCAACTAGGCTAGGTATATTGTGAGGGTGATTAGTGTGGGCAAGAGGATACTTGTCCAGAGGAAGGGTAGAGGCGGCATAAACTTCAGGTCTAGGAAACACCTGAAAATAGCACCAGCAAGGTATCCCACAACGCTTAAGCTAGCAGAGCTCAGACAGCAGCCGGTTGAAGCTCAGGTGGTGGAGTTCCTGCACGAGCCAGGGAGGTCAGCGCCTCTAGCTAAAGTCAAGCTCCCAGACGGCGACATCTTCTACTACATACCACCTGAAGGCGTCTTCTTAGGAGATACAATAGAGATAGGAGAGGGGGCTGGCTTAAAGATAGGAAACATCCTACCTCTCGGCAACATACCTGAGGGAGTCTTAGTCTGCAACATTGAGCTAAGGCCAGGAGATGGCGGTAGGCTGGTCAGGGCAGCAGGGGCCTACGCTACAGTAGTCGCACACAAGGAAGACGCAACTGTGATAAGGCTTCCAAGTGGACGAGAGAAAGTGCTCTCCTCAAAGTGCAGAGCAACCATTGGGGTAGTGGCATGTGGAGGTAGAAAGGAGAAGCCCTTCCTTAAGGCTGGGACAAAGTACTATGCAATGAAGGTCAAGGCCACGAAGTGGCCGGTGGTCAGGGGGAACGTCATGAACCCATGCAGCCACCCACATGGAGGAGGATCTCATAGAAGACCGGGTAAACCAACAACAGTCAAGAGGACAGCACCACCTGGGCAGAAAGTTGGGCACATAGCAGCCCGCAAGACAGGCAGAGGAAAGAAGCTCAGGAAGACAAGAAGAACCTAGAGGAAAGGAATAAAAGTGCTGGAGTGCAGGTAGGTGATAGCATGAGTGTGTCACAGACCTACAAGGGATATACCATAGAGGAGTTAAGGAGGATGCCAATGGATGAGCTAGTGAAGATACTACCAGCTAGGATAAGGAGGTCTCTGCTGAGAGGACTCCACCCTGAGAACAGAAAGCTTCTCGAGAAAATCAGGAGGATGCAAGAAAGAGGAATACAGAAGCCAATAAGGACACACAGAAGAGACATGCCGATACTTCCAGAGATGGTCGGCATGACATTCCAGATATACAACGGGAAGGAATGGATAGAAGTTACAATAACACCAGAGATGATAGGCCACTACCTAGGAGAATTTGCCCCAACAACAAAGATAGTCAGACATGGAAGACCTGGAAAGGGAGCTACTAGATCAAGCAAGTATCTGCCACTTAAGTAAGCGCCGGGGTGCCTGAGAGGACAAAGGGCCGGCCTTGAGAGCCGGTGGCCTTGTGGCCGCGTGGGTTCGAATCCCACCCCCGGCGCTCCTTTAAACCGAGAGGAGGGCATTAAGCAAGTGCTATTAACAGGCATCACCTGGCTATCTACGGCTGCTTAGACAATTGAGTAAACACTATTGCAACTTGCAACGAAAATAGAAAGTGTCTAGGCATTATGGAAGTCTAACAGCTATCCTCACATCCTCTGGGATTGTTATGCTCATTATCCTTCTCATAAATCGCTCATCTGGTGAAGGTATGTCTATTATCCTCTTGTGTATTCTTAGCTCCCAGCGGTCCCATGTTTTCCCTCCTTCGCCACATGGGCTCTTTCTGGTTGTTATTTTGAGCCTTTTTGTTGGCAAGGGTATTGGGCCTATTATGTTTACACCAGACTTCCGGGCAACCTCCTTTATCTCCTCACATACTCTCTCAAGTGACTTGTAGTTCGTGCTGACAAGCTCTATCCTGATTTTAGCCTCCAATCGAGGTCACCAAATAAGTAGAGTGTGGTGGCTACCTCTTTTTCTCTACCTTCTTCACATCCAAGACTATTCCTGCTCCTATGGTCATTCCCATGTCTCTGATGGCAAACCTCCCCAGTTGATCGAAGTCTTGCCTCCTTTCGATCACTAGAGGCCTTATTGGCCTGAACTTCACTATTGCAATGTCACCTTTCTTTATGAAGCTTGGGTTCTTCTCTATCACCTGTCCTGTTCTCGGGTCTCTCTTGTCTACTATTTCTATGATCTTTGACGCCATGTGAGCTGTGTGGACATGTATCACCGGCGTGTACCCTACTGAGATTGCTGTTGGGTGTCTTGTTATGACTATTTGAGCTGTGAACTCCTCTGCTACTGTTGGCGGGTTGTCTGGGTGACCGACAACGCAGCCCCTGTACACGAGCTTCTTTTCGATGCCCTTAACGTTAAATCCTATGTTATCTCCTGGCTCAGCTTTATCTAGCCTCTTGTGATGCATTTCTATGCTTCTGACTTCTCCTACAGCTCCAGTTGGCTCCACAATGATTTTGTCGCCTGGTTTTAGCACCCCAGTTACGACTCTACCTACAGGGACTAAGCCTACTCCAGTTATGGTGAACACATCTTGTATAGGTATCCTTAGGGGCTTATCGACGGGCTTTGGCGGCGTGCTCACTGTGTCTAGTGCCTCGTAGAGTGTTGGCCCATCATACCAGGGCATCTTGTCGCTTCTCTTGTACACATTGTCGCCAACCCAACCTGACACTGGTATGAATGGTATCTTATCTACTGGGTATCCTACCTGCCTTAGCAGCTCCATTGCCTCTTCTTTGATTTCCTCAAACCTCTCCTTGCTGTAGTCTACGGTGTCCATCTTAGATATGGCTACGATCAGCTGGTTCACACCAAGAACCTTTAGGAGGTATGCGTGCTCTCGAGTCTGCTCCTGGACACCTTCACCCCTCTTTGCTGATATCACTAGGATAGCTGCATCAGCTTGGCTTGCCCCTGTTATCATGTTCTTAATGAAGTCTGCGTGGCCTGGTGCGTCTATCACTGTGATGTACTTGTGGGGTGTCTCTATTGCCTCGTGAAACAGGTCTATCGTCAGACCTCTTGACCTCTCTTCCTTTAGCCTGTCGCAGAGCCATGCGAACCTGAACGACCCTGCCTCCTCCTCTGGTGGGAGATCCTTTACCTTACCCATGTCATAGAACAGCCTACCTAGCATGGTAGACTTTCCATGATCGACATGCCCTGCCAACACCACGTTAACATGTTCCTTCTTTGAACTCATCATATTCACCTGGTGCTCTACACCCACTGAGGGTTTGCCATAAGAGGTATTAAACAGTTACCTTGTACTCCAGTGTTAGGAACTATAGCTGTAGTAAAGCCTAGATGCAGCTGGCTTCCTCCACGGATGTTTGAGCAACTAGTGAACAGCGAGTACAGAATGCACTTAAGCTTTGTAGAGCAGCTAGGCTGTGCACAAACCCTTTCTGAAGGAGCCCCTATAGCAGGCCAGTAACCCCCCAGCAAAATTGAAGGTCTATGGTGTAAAATGCTTCCTAAAGCATGTGACGCAACGAATATAAGCACACGACTTAGTGGACAGAGGCGCCGAGGTGGTGAATTGGAGGAGGCTACTAAGACAGAAGTATACGGGACATCTGAGGAAGTGGTGTACAAGGCGTTTACAGTGAGAGCTCTGGTGCTAGGGTTAATCATGGGTTTTGTGTGGGTTATCTCGCAGATAATCATGGGCGTCATAGGAGGATACATGTGGACAGGAGAAGCAGCTGCGGCCATGATGGTAGTGACTTACGCCGTATTCAGCCTGCTAGGAGGGAAGGCTAGACCAGAGGAGTATGGAGTAGTGTATGGCATAACAGAGACAGCATGCTGTGCAGCCTTAGGGTACCAGTTTGCATTCCCAAGCACAGTCTACATCTTCATAGCTCCACAGTTCAGAAAGTACGCTGAGTTCCTGCCATCATACATGGCTCCAGCCAGTAAAAGCGTATTGAAGGCAGCTGCTAAGGGAGGCCCCGTTACGTGGGGGGAGTGGGCTGTTCCACTAGCATTTTACATGATATTAGGGCTAGTACTCTTCATGCTGTCAGTCTTCACGATACTACCGTTCAGAAGACAGGTGATAGAGGTCGAAAGGATGCCATTCCCAGTTGCAACAGCTGCTGCTGCTGTCGTGAGGATAACAGCTGCAAAGGAGCACCCTGAAAGAGCAAAGTGGCTGTGGCTTGGGCTCCTCATAGGGCTTGTCTGGGGGCTACTGCTACCAGACAGCCTGCTTACAGCCATGGGAGTAAAATGGGAAGGGTTAAGCACAGAGAGGGACTTTACTGGAAGGCTGCAGAAGGTCCTACCAGGGTCAGCACTCATGTTCCCTGAAGCGACACCAGACCTGGTATGCTGGTTCTACCTAATACCACTGGAGGTACAGATTACGACGTTCATAGCATCGATCTTCTTCTACGTGATTTTAGCAAGCATACAAGTTAAGGCAGGGTGGTTAAGCTATACTCCAGACCAAACGTACACTGACTACCTGATAGAGTCGGCAACACATGGCATAGGATACTGGCACCTCGGAGATGGGCTGTATCTGGCAATAGGCGTCGTACCGATATTCATAGCATACAGGTACCTAAAGGACACCTTGTCAAGGATAGCAAGGCCGCAACCAGATGAAAAAGAGACGGAGCCCATGCCCTACAGGTACATGTGGCTGGGTATGGCAGCACTATTCCTGATAGCGCTAGGGATATTTGTGAAAATAGGGTTGCCGGCTCCACTGACCATCATCATGCTGCTAATGCAAATGGGCTACTTCCACGCATACATGAGAAGCATAGGTATGGGAGATTGGATGATACCCCACGGCTACCAGATGAGAGCATTCTACGACTGGATCTTCTTCAGAACTGGAGTATACAACCCTAATAGCAAGATAGGCTTCATAACAGGCTGGGGGAACACCATAGTAACGGAGGCCGCAGCAGCTGGTGGAGTTGCCTCAATGGAGACCTTTAGGTTCGCCTTCCTGACAGGAATGAGACCAAGAGATATGTTCATTGCACAGGTCATAGGAGCTCTCTTCATGTTCACTATAGGACTTGTGTTGGTAGTAACTCTAATGCACAAGTTCGGTGGAGCGCTGGCCACAATGAGGTTCATGTCAAGCTATATGGGAGAGGTAGGGGAGAGGTCAATGAGAAGAAGCTTCCTAGACTGGAGAGCAAGCTCATTCTTCGGAGGATTCCTACTAGGTGCAGCCATCATAGTGCTCAGAGTTTTTGCACCAGGGTTCCCATTAAGCGTCTATGGGATACTATTCGGGCTGCTGATACCACGATACGGGCTACTATACCTCGTCACCGCTATAGCTAAGTACTTAACTCTCAGGTATGGAGGAACCAAGACATATGAGAGCATTGGCGTCCCATTTGCAGCAGGGCTTGCTACAGGAGGCATCTTAATGGTCATATTCACGGCCATAACGGTTACAGTGAGAGACGTAGGCATAGCTGAGATAGCAGGAATAGCTTCCACAAAGTTGCTGGGAGGCATATTCCTCGTTATCTCGCTAGTGCCAGCGATAGTAGTAACTATCAGAGCATTTACACGTAAATAACCCCCATATTCCTATTTTTGGCTTCTAACGAATAGAAATACTTAAATACCTGTCCTAATAGCTGCAATGGGGCGTAGTTTGGCAGAGAATCAGATGGAAAGCTATAGAGTAAGAGGAAGCCTTATCGTTATGTGGAGCACCTTCATACCTTCACTTGGCCTTCTGGCATCAACTTTGATCGAAGAAGACTTCATATCGTCTGAGCTGGTCAGTTTAGGAAGAATAGCACTGGGCTACGCGTTCTTCTTCATGGCATTCATAGCATTCCTCTATATTGACTACTATGATAAAACAAAGTGTAGTAAGCTCTACAGGCTAGACTTCGAAGAGTATTTCAGGGCATTTAGGAGAATAACAGTGCTAGCAGGTGTGCTTGGGGTAATAGCCCTTCCAACAACGCTTGCATACTCAAATTGGATGCCAGCAGGGGCTATATTCATATTAAGTACATATTTAATCTATGCACTCTGGGTTAGGTTCATGGATAGGCTGACTGAAACCTATAAGCCTAGGAGGAGAAAGGTTAAATTGAGAAAGTAGAGTGGTGAAAGAAATGGTAAACTTGCTGTACCCATGTTAGGCATGGAATGTAAGCCATGAAGGTGATGGTATGGCAAGTAAAAGCTCTCTAGATCCTCTGACACTGCTGAAGAAGTATACTGGGACACTGGTCAAGATAAGACTAAAGAGTGGAGTTGAGATAAGAGGTAGACTAGAAAACTGCGATCGGTTTATGAATATGATAATATCAGATGCAACAGAGTGCGAAGCTGTAAATTCACAAGCAATAAGGAAATATGGTAAGATATTCATCAGAGGGAATAATATACTGTTTATCACAGTTGAGCAAGGAGTAATATAGTAGATGAGAGAGTACAGCAGTGTTCTGGGAGGAGATCGCTTGCAGCTCAAGCCTTCATTCAACGTCTTAGATTAAATTTCACTCCTATCAGAATATGGATATTAACCTGATTCAGAAGTGCTATTAGCTATCAATTTGAGCTTCATTATCCTAATAAAAGACATTACCATATACCACAGGCTATCATCATGCCTATTCAGGGAGGTAGTAGGCAAAGAGCAAACAAAAGTTTATAAATGATTTCTGAAGGTGTATTTGTAGTATACCAGCCTACTGGAAAAGACCCTGAGTGGTGTAATGTGATATGGGGAGAAGAACTACTGAACTACCTCTAGCAGCTATGTATAGGATACTCAAAGCTGCTGGCGCAGAGAGGGTTTCAGACAGTGCAAAGAGAGCTCTTGCAAAGGAGATTGAGAGGTACGCTGCTAAGGTAGCTGAGAGGGCAGTTAAGCTAGCCCGACACGCTGGCAGGAAGACTGTAACAGAGTCTGACATTGAGCTAGCAAAGTAGCTCTACCCCCCTCACTTTTTTAGTGGCTACTCTGAATAGCAGCCGAACTACTAGCAGCCTCATTCTGTTCCCTATGTAGACCAGGATTATAATAGAGAGGATTACCTGAGCTAGTATGTAAGTCATGCTTCTGGCTCTTGTCTCTATGTGCTCAGCTTTAGCTTCGTCGATGAACTTATCCACTTCATCTACTTCAGTAAGCACTTTTTGGTAGCTTCTTCTAGTTTTGTCTACATCCATGTCAATTAGCGCATACCCTCTCATCTTGCTTAGCTCTCCCTTCAGCTCTTCAACCTTAGCTTGTGCCCTCTCCATTTTCTCACCTCTCACTCCGAGCATCCTATACGTCTTGACTTTCCTCTCTGCCCTCTCTATGATCTGCTCAGTTACATTGATATATCTGAGTAGTACAAGTAGAGTTGCATCCCTGGAGTAGGCTATGCTCTTATTTGCATAGAAAATCGCTGTGCTGTTCATCTCATTAAACAAGCTTATTGCCTTGATTAGCATACTTGATGCCTCTGTTAAAAGCAGATCCGCACCTACTGCTGAGAGGTTGTCCTGAATTAGCTTAATGTAGGCTGAGAACGCGAGATTGTATGTCCTGTTGGCTTCTGATATGACTAAAAGCGCTAGTGTTGCATTAAACTCCCCTTTCCTCTCTGGCTCTATGCGGACTCTGAAGGTGTCCGTAGCTATGCCGATACTATAGTTTAAGATGGCAGTTATATCTATGACTCCTGCAGGTACGTAGGGCAATGTCACAGATATGTTTAGCATGAATTCTTTACCTGGAGAAAGCCAGGTAAGATTTTCTCTATGTAATTCAGTGTTATTCGCATATAATAGGAGCAAACATGGCAGCTTGGGTTCTATTCCGGTGTTTATAAGAGTGAGCGCAATACAAGCTTCCTGCGACTCAGGGAGGCTGTGTTCAACATCTAGTATATCTACTAGTATTTCTCCTTCAATTTTCTTTATTCTTACTTGATAAAGCTTCGATTCAGCTACTATGGTCCTCCAGCGCATGTCCTCTAGAACTGCTGCCTTCACATATGCTCTGAATCGGTACATCCCTGGCTTCACGTGCTCTGGAACAGCTCCAATTATGAATATAGTTGTAGTCTGGTTTTCCTCGATGGAAAGGCCTCTAGCTGAGACTTCAAATGTACTCCATGTGAAGGATATTCCAACAGCCAGCAGCCGAACTTCCCCATGGTAACGGCTTGTCACAGTGATTGTTGCATTAAACTGTAGCCCTATGTATATTGGGGACTCCAAGAGAGCTGTGACCTCAATAAGCTGCTGACCTAAAGGCTGATAGGGGACTTCTGGTGGTATGGCTAACGCTATAAGTAGTATCACAACCTTTTTCTTTAAGATGCTTTGGACAAGCATTTAGGCAAGCCCCACTTAGGGTGCTTACTTGCTAGTTATAGGCATTGACATAGAACCAGGCACCAGCCCAAGATCGCCTGAAGGCGGGAGATATGCTGTTGCAGTCCTGAGAGATAGCAGAGTGGAGGGCATACTGCGCAGCGTGAAGATAAGGGAGGTTCTTCAGCTTGCTAAAAAGAGAAAAGCCAGCTATTTAGCCGTCGACAACCCGTATGAGCTAGCAGCAGATTCTAGAGACCTGCTGAACTTCCTCAGAGACCTTCCGTACGGGACTAGGCTTGTGTGCCCAACGTGGAGCAAAAGGCATGGTTTTAGGCAGCTGAAGAGAGTTGCAGCAGAGTATGGGATACAGCTTCCACAGAAGCCTTCTCCTGAGGAGGCAGCTATAGCCGTTGCAAAGCTGGCTTTACTTGGTGTCGGCGGAGTGATAGATGCTAGGCTTGGCTATACCAGGATCAAGGTTGCAAGGTGTAGAAGCTCTAAGCCTGGTGGGTCTAGCTCAGCTAGGTGGGGCAGGAGGCTTGCTGCGATATGTCAGAGCGTAGTTAGGGAGATAGTCTCAGTTCTGAGCGAGAAAGGATATGACTTTGATGCCTACTACAGGAGGGCAAAGGGAGGGCTTAGGAGCGCGGTGATAAACGTCTACTCAACAGACAACTTCTTGCTTAGGATCCCAAAGCTGTATGCAACCGATGGAGTCAGCATAGAGGTCTACAGGCCCTTTACAAGAGAGCTAGTAATAAGGCCACTGCAGGAAGAGGACGATGCTGCTGCATGTAAGAGGCCAGTTGTAGTCGGTGTAGATGCAGGGATGACTACTGGTCTCTGTGTATCGACTCTCACAGGGGAGATTCTCATATTAGAAAGCTACAAGCATGCCTCCAGAACAGACATACTTCAAAGGATAATGAGCGTAGGGGAGCCTGTGCTCTTTGCCGTTGACGTGCCAAATCCGCCCGGCAACGTGCTAAAGCTTGCGTCAGCGTTTGGAGTGAAGGTATTTAAGCCAGATAGGCCTTTAACAACAAGAGAGAAGGCTGAAATCTGTGAGAAAGCCTTAAGCAAGGAGATGCTTAGCTATAAGCCACGCAACACACACGAAAGAGATGCCCTGGCTGCAGTCGTCAAGGCTCTAGACCACTATTCTCCTGTATTTGAGAAGGCTGAAGCTCGCGCTAGGGAAGTAGGCGCCTCTATACCTGCTGATATCATCAGAGCAGGAGTCATTCAAGGGAAGTCTGTGGATTCCATAATAAGCGAGTGGACTAGGGTGCCCAGTGCCATGGAGCTTCCTACTCCGGTCGAAGAACACGAGAGGAAGACACGTGACACTGGAGAAGCTAGAAAGCTGAGAAAGGAAGTTGAGGACATGAGGAGGATAATTAGGCTGCTTGAAGCCGAGATACAGAGGCTTAAGGAGGAAAACACCCAGCTTAGGGAGAAGATATATGGATTTAAGAGCGAAGTCGAGAAGGACATCGAGATAAAAAAGCTGAAAGGGCTGCTGAGGAGGTATCAGCAGAAAGTCACTCTCCTTCAGGCTAGAGTAGCGCAGCTTGAGAAGCAAGTTGAGGAAGAAAGGAAAGTACAGCTGGAACTTAGTAGGCGACGCGTGTACCTAGCTAAGTACATCTCCAAGCTGACTAGAAGACATCTGGTAGAGCTTATTGGGGCTGTAGGGCTGTCAGAAGGCGATATAATATGTATTGGAGATGGAGCTGGGGCTGGGAAGCTAGCAGTGTGCATGCTTGCTGACTACCACCCGCTGGTGGTGGTCTTCTTCAGAAACATGCCACCAAGCTACAGCCTAGCTCCACTGACCCAGAGGGGGATACGTGTCTGTGAGACAGGGAAGGAGATAGGTGTAGTAAGGGGGCATCTAGCATTTTTAGATAGTAATGACATGAAAACCATAATGGAGTCTATTGAAGGGAGAAACAAGAGGAGAAGCCCTGAGGAACTTCTCATCGAGATAGTATCAGAGTACAGGAGGAAACTTACCTTAGAAGCTTAACCATATAAGGACCTTTCTTCCTGTAGCCTAGCTTTGCAAAGTACTCTCTTGCACCTACTCCAGCTGTGACAGCTAGCTTCCTCATCAAGAGCTCATCTCTGACTATTCGCTCAGCTTCTCTCATAAGCCACAGGCCAACGCCTCTATGCTGCCAGCCTCCAACATGGCCTATTGGGATCTGCGTACCATAGACTCTTAGCTCACGGACTACAGCAATATCACCCTGGGAAAGCTCTGACCTATGCGCCTTATCAGATGGAACCCTCAATCTTAGGAACCCCACTAGCTGGTCTTCTGGGCCGGTGACCTCTAGGAACATCTCTATTCCACCAGATGCCTCATACTCCATGACCTTCAGCTCTAGCAGGCTAGGATGAGGGGGAGAACTCACTCGGCCTACTTCACGGCATCTAATGCACATGCACCTTAAGCCTAGTTTTCCCATGTATTCCTGCACTATTTGCCTCAAATTGCTCTTTTTCACCCCATCTACAATAAGATTCGATGGGATATCTCTTTGTATACGGTAGATCCTGACGTATCTTGGGATGATAGCCTTGACTTGGGCTAGCAGGTTAACATGCTCTTCGAGGGTATACGGCTGGTACTCTCCTCTCTCCCACATCTCGTATAGCTTGGTCCCCTTTAGGACAAGTGTGGGATATATTTTTAGGCCATCTGGCCTTAGTTCCGGGTTTTCAAAGAGTTCCATGAAGTCCTTGAAGTCATCTCTGGGGGTACTCCCAGGTAAGCCAGGCATCATGTGCAGCACTACCTTAAGGCCTGCATCTTTTGCGACTCTTATGGCATCGACTATGTCCTGTCTGCTATGGCCTCTTTTGGTAGCTTCAAGCAGATCGTCTCTCAGAGCTTGGGCACCTATCTCTACTCTAGTACACCCATATCTCAGCATCTCATCTACGTGAGACTCTCTGCAGTAATCTGGACGTGTTTCTATTGTAAGCGCAACTATCCTTCTTGAGGAATGCTCTCCCCTTAAGATTGCCTCTCTGAGGGTACGTGAAGAAGACCCGCTTACGGCATCATAGCACTCTTTTATAAACCATTCTCTGTACTCTTTTGGTGCACCTAGGAAGGTTCCTCCCATTACTATGAGCTCTATCTTGCTTGGGACATGGCCTATTTCCTCTAGCTGTCTTATCCTGTGGGCAACTTGAGCGCGTGGATCAAAACCTGCTTGGGCTGCACGCCTAGCAGCAGGCTCGAGACCTGTATACGACTGAGGAGTATCACCGAACACGGAGCCAGGTCCACCTGGACAGAATATACAGGGCTCACTTTTAGGGCACTTCATGGGCTTACACATGACTGCAACCACTACTACTCCAGAAGCACTTCTACTAGGCTTTTTACGTGGCTTAGGTATGCTGTCCTGGATATATGCAAGGTGTGAGTATGCCTTTGCCATCTCCATCATGGCAGACGCCTACTGCCTGGGAGTAATTGCTTAGGGAAGCTTTTATATACAGTGGAGCTGGATACAGTGTAGGAGGTGTAGGTTATGCCAGGAACACATGGCTCGCTTAATAAAGCAGGATATGTTAGGGAGCTGACTTATAAGAGCAGGCCGCCAAAGAAGCAAAGGAAGGCCCTATGTCCTAGGATGCGGTTGAGGAAGGCAGTACACAGGAGAATAGAGCATAACTTGCCTGTAGGTCAGGCAGTCCATGTACCACCTAGACGCTAAGTTTTAATGTGATTTTAGATGGAGGCAACCCTCACCCTCACCCCCTTTGGGTATTTAGCTGCCTCAGATGGTAAAGTACTTCTCTTGGAGAGGTTGCCAGAAGATGCTCACAGAGTTGCGGAGGAGATCTTCTCTCTTAGAAGAGGGGTTATAACAGATAAGCTGACTACGGTACTGCGCAAGCTTAGAAAGATGGGGATTAGGGCTATTACAGTCGATAGCAGGGTGCTTGCCTCAGCTATCAGGGAAGCAGGAGGGGTCCAGGTTAAGATTGATGATAGAGCAGCTAGAGTTCTTAGAAAGGACTTAGTTGAGCTAGCTAAGGTATTTGGTGTGGATAGGGATAGACGTAGGCTTGTGGAGTTCGTCTCAACGGTAGCTGTGCTGGAGTCCAGGATGCAAATATCTAAAGAGCTGCTTTCACGAGATAAGCTGATAGTGAAGGCAGTTCATGTCCTAGACTCTCTACTTAACATAGAGAATGCCATCGTCAACCAGCTTAGAGAGTGGTACTCGCTCTACTTCCCGGAACTAAGCCGAGCTGTGCCATCGCATCCCGGGTATGTTAAGCTGGTTGCATTCCTGAAGAGGAGAAGCTCATATAACGTGAAAGCCATCATGAGCCTAGGCTTCGATAGGAGCAGGGCTAGAGAGATAGAGAAGCTTGCAAAGGAGTCTATGGGTCCTGATATACACGAGGAGGATCTAGAGCCTGTCATAGAGCTTGCTAGACTATGGCAGGCCATTAGAGGGTATCGGGGAGCACTTGAGCAATACATCAATGAAACCGTTAAGGAGATAGCTCCAAATACCTCTACGCTAGCTGGTCCAGTGGTTGCTGCAAGGCTTATATCGCTTGCTGGTGGGCTAGACAGGCTTGCAAAGCTTCCTGCAAGCACTATACAGGTTCTAGGAGCCTCAAAGGCCTTATTCAGGTACCTTTCAGGTAGGGGGAAGCCGCCGAAGCATGGCGTGATCTTCAGAGTAAAGGACGTGATGTCTTCTCCCCCAAAGATAAGGGGCAAGATAGCGAGGTCTCTGGCAGCTAAGCTAGCAATAGCAGCTAGAGTGGATTACTATGGGGGAGAGTACATAGGAGATGAGCTATTAAGTGAGCTTAGGGAGAGAATAAATAGGATAAAAGAGGAGTATAAGGCTCAGAAGAGAGCAGCTAGAGCCGCTAGGAGAGGTGGTAGGCGTGGCAAAAGTCGTCGAACATGAAAGGTTTAAAGGCATATACTGGGTTTTAGAGGAGGAGAAGAGAAAGCTCGCGACAAAAAACCTAGTACCAGGCTTCAGGAGTTATAATGAGCAGATAGTGGAGCACGAGGGCAGGGAGTATAGGATATGGAGCCCACTTAGATCAAAACCAGCGGCAGCAATAGTGAATGGGCTCAAAATATTCCCTATCAGGAGCGGAAGCAGGGTGCTGTATCTCGGGATAGCTTCAGGTACAACAGCATCTCATTTCAGCGACATAATAGGCCCTTCGGGGGTTATATATGGGATAGAGATCTCTGATAGACCTTTAAGAGAGCTGATTAAGGTATGTGAGACTAGGAGGAACATCGTCCCGATAATGGGCGATGCCAGAAAACCTGATGAGTACTCCATGTACCTTGAGCAGGTGGATGTCGTTTATGCTGATGTGGCTCAGCCTTTCCAAGCTCAGATAATAGTAGACAACGCTGTATTCTTAAAGGATAAAGGGCATGTGATGCTGGCGATCAAAGCCAGCAGCATTGATGCAACTAAGCCTCCTGACGAGGTTTTCAGCCGTGAAGTTGAGATCCTGGAGGAAGCTGGATTCAAGCTGAAGCAAATAGTCAGACTGGAGCCATATGAGAGGAAGCATGCACTAGTGGTCGCTGAACTCTAGTCTACCCTGCCTCACACTGGCAAGCATGTCCTGGGAAGTCTTCCACTTCCTTCTAGCTATTGGTGGAAGGTCTCTATTCTCCTCAATCCACCTCCTGAGGAAGCTTCTAGTCACTGGATCACTTGAATAGCCTGAGCCCACCTCACCATATCTTGCAGATAGCCTCTGGATTATCTTATCCCTGGCAACTTTTGCTATGATGGATGCAGCACTCACTGGGAGATACTTCTCATCTGCCTTGGTCTCCGCCGTGATAGAGGGCTTGCAGAGCGAAAACTGGTGGATGTAGCTAGCGAACCTCTCCACGTTTTCATCTGGAGAGTCCACGATAACACTGTCAGGCTTTAAGGCATCTATTATCATCGCAAAGAGCTTAGCTTCAAGCACATTTAGGGAGTACAGGCTCATCTCACAGTCTAATGTCTGAGATGGAGCCTGTAGGACTACTACATATTCTGCTACCTCTAGTATTTCGGCGCTCAGCTCCTCTCTCCTGGAGGGAGAAAGCTTCTTGGAGTCTTTTACTCCTATTTCGGCTAGCTTACTGACATTTGATGAGTCAAGGAGCACGCCAGCTACCACTAGTGGGCCAAGAACAGCGCCTCTTCCAGCTTCATCTACCCCTAGTATCCTCATCCTCGATCACCCCTTATGATGTGGAGTATCCTTGTGCTTAGTTCTCTGCAGAGCACTTGGATCCGAGCACGCTGAGTTAAAATGACCTCTGAATCCTTCCTCATGCGGATCTCCTCGATTAGAGGTATACGCGACTTTAGGGGGATTGTAGCAAGCACAGGCTTGTTGGATTCTAGTGCAGCAACCACCTGTTGAGAGAAGTTCCGAGAAAAAAGCTCCATTTTCCCTACTTCATCTATCACAATCACGTCAGCCAGCTTTATGGCAAGCTGAATAGCTTTAGCACCTACTCTGTCAATGGCTTCTACGTCTACTCTGTACTTTGAGACCCTTGGGCCAGGCTTCCCTAAGCTAACAGATGCTATGACCACTTCCTCTCCTGTAAGGAGGTCACGCATCAGGAAAGCCACTCTGCGTCCATGCTTTCTCAGCTCCGGTGTGACCACACCACCTACCTTAACCCCCCTCTCAGTGAGCTCACTCACTACACATGATATTAAGGTGGATTTTCCTGAGCCAGGAGGGCCTGTGATCAAGAAATTCTTTACCCTAGTTGTGCTCATGTACTATTTACTATAAGGGGGAGATTTATGCTTAAGGTAATTAGAGAGGGGAGAGCTAGGATACTGGGACCTGACTTAGAGCAGCTAGCAAGGACTGGGAAGCCCTATACCAAGGCAGAGGTCTTCTATAACCCGAGAATGGTTCTCAACAGAGATTTCACGGTTCTCTTCACGTCTACAGCCTTTAGCAAGGGGTTTAGGATCCTTGACTTGCTCGCCGGTACGGGGGTCCGTGGAATAAGAGTAACTTTAGAAAGTAATGTCTCTGTCAGCGGAGTGCTAAATGACAGGAATAAGCTAGCTTATAGAGTAATGCTGAAGAACATAGTCATGAATAAGGTGGCAGATAGACTGAGGGTAGAAAACTGCGATGCAAACATCTTAGCTCAGGTAATAGCCCAGTGGGGAGACTTCTTTGATTATGTTGACATAGATCCCTTTGGCTCTCCAGCGCCATTCCTAGACGGCGGGATAAGAGCTGTCGGCAAGGAGGGAGTCGTGGGGTGTACTGCAACGGACACAGCTGTCCTATACGGGAGACACAGCTGGAAGGCATTTCGCACCTATGGCGTACACGTTAAGGCTCTTCCATGTGGGCATGAAGTGGGACTTAGGCTTCTGATAGGGTACATGGCAAGGCAGGCAGCTAAGCTAGGATATGGTCTTGAAGTACTTGCATCATACTTCGAATACAACTACTTCAGGGTGTTTGCAAAACTGGTTAGGGGGGCCAGGAAAGCAGAGGACACGGTCATAAAGCATGTTAAAGTGCTTTACTTCTGTGAGGAGTGCCTGGACTTCTCCGGGAGCAAGGATGCTTGCAGCCACAAGAGAGAGATGATAGGCCCCATGTGGGCTGGTAGCTTAGGTACAGAAAGCATATGCAGGAACATGCTAGATAAGCTAGAGTATACCGAGCTAGCTAGCAGAAAGCCGCTCAAGAGAATCCTATCAAGACTATTGAACGATATCGAGATAAGCTGTGTTGGATACTATGACCTCGATGAGATATCGTCTAGGCTTCACTTACCATCTGCTAGGGTAGAGGATGTAGTTGAAAAGCTTAGGGAACTTGGGTATAGGGCTGGAAGAACTCACTTTACGCCCAAGGGTGTCAAGACAGATGCCCCAGCTAGTGAGCTTGTTAGGATCTTTTCAAGCTAGAACTTCTTAGGTAGTATGGGCTGCTCTTCTTCCCTAACTAGGTACTCGTTTAGACTTCTGCACTCAATCCATAGGTCTTCCTCTAAACACCTGTATAGATCTGGGCATGAGAAGCATGGAACTTCTAGGAGGACACCTATGTCATCTCCCACTATCTTCTCAAGTTCTGACCGGTTTGCTGGCTGAGTTAAGCTCACCTTAACCATCTTTCCGTGTTTATCATACCTGATTGCTATTATATTCCGTTTTGCAAGCCGCTTTAGCACACTCTCTAAGTGCCCACTCCGCAGCATCCTGGTGTCAATGTGGCCTCTAAGCCTTTCAACAAGCTCTGAAATGTTCATCCAACTATCCTTTCTGTCAGACAACATCTCACATATTACATTAGCTAGTGGGTCATCTACCATTGAATCACCTAGTACGGTAGATCTTCTTCTTCGATTAAGTAGGCAACCTTACCCTTAAAGTTTTCAGGCGAAGCTATATCCCTAGAGCAGCCTACCACCAGGAGAGGTGATGCTACAGGGCCTATTATGTCTTTTACAACACCAAGAACCGTCATATCCTCAACAACAACTTTTGCCCCCCTTAGGTCATGTTCTGGAGTGAACTCAAGCTTGACAATGAAGTTCCTGGAAGGGGTTATGTGGAGTATTATACCTAGCCTCTTCAAGCTAAGACCTCTTTAGCTCCTCTGCTATGGCCCTTATGACCTTGGTTTTCCTATCTATTTTCTTAACCAGCACACGGCCTTCTCTGTAAAACCATCTAGCAGGGTGGTGTTTGTCCTTCTGCAGTACTGGGTCTAACCCTAGCTTCTCGGCAGCTCTGAAAATGGACTCAGCAGATGGATTTTTAACAGCAAGGCTCAATGGAACTCGGCGGCCTTCACTTCTACTCAAGCTGCGATTAAAGTAGCATGGGTATAAGACCAGCCTATCTCTTCTTCTCACTCTCTGCACCTTCTACTAAAACCGCGTTGACAATACCATGCTGTCCAGGTCTAGAGACAACTCTTGCCTTCCCAACCTCAGTTTCTATTATAGCTCCGCGTGTGATTACTCCTCTGCGGTTATAGTCAGGGTTTGCTGGGTTACCTATTACTCGAAGGATTTTAGCCCGAACAGATCTCCCCTCACTGGGTATGGCTACGTTTGCGAAGTCTACTGAGAGAAGCTTAAGCTTGATACCTCCTCCTCTTACTCGCTGTCTCTTTACCTTAAGCTCTCCTACCACGGTCTCAGCAGGTGGTCTCCCAAGCTCTCTCTTCCTCTTCTTTCTGATATACGGTATCTTAGCTCCTGTTGGCGTACGCCCACCGGGTACTACTCGACCGTGGTAGTACATGCTCTCTGCCCACACTGCTAGAGGAGCAGATTATTAAAAGATCGCGGTAAAGCTACATGAAGCACTCTGGTAAACGCGGCGTCCTATTCTTAACCTCTATCTTAATAAGAGTTAACTTAATGTATGCAAAAACATTTATCTAGACATTATTTTGACAGTTACATAAGAGCATGATATGAAGGTGACAGTGTGCCGCGTAGGAGTAAGGGGGACAAGCTCAGCAAGAGGGAGAGGATTATCCTCTCTCTTCTCGTGAAAAACGCTAGACTAAAATACACTGAGATAGCAAAGAAGGTAGGAATGTCAATAGCTGGAGTACTGAAGAGGGTAAAGTGGCTAGAGAGCGAGGGGTACATAATAAGGTATACTGCGATTCTCAACCACGAGAAGCTGGGAAAAAGCCTTTTAGTCTTCATATTTGTCAAAACCGAGGCAGGAGCTACACCTGATGTCGCAAAGAAGATCTCAAGCCTGGATCCATCTTCCATACTAGAAGTCCATGAGATAACAGGAGAGTACGACTTGCTCATCAAAGCTTATGTTGAAGACAGGAGAGCGCTCCAGTCGCTGGTGTGGAAGATCTTAAGGATACCTTCGGTAGTGACAACGCATACTATAGTCTCTTTATCAACGTTCTATGAAAGCCCATCAGTGATTATAGAGCAGGTGTAAGGGATTTAACCCAGTGCAGCCAGGCCTTAATGGGGTAGAGCATGTCAAGATCTAGAAAGAAGAAGAGAGAGTTTCTACCCGCTACGAGTGCAGGGCTGTTATCATTCGCAGGAGAGGAAGCTGGAGGAGTAAAGGTTCCACCATACGTTCCTCTGATAATGACCCTAGTTGTAGTGCTAGCTGAGATCATACTGTGGGCTTTCATGTGAGTGTGAGACAGATGAAGCTCTCAGAGATGCAGCAGATGATAACTGAGATATACGGAGAGAGAGACAAGAGAAGAGGCGTGAACAGGACGTTCATACATTTGGTAGAGGAAGTTGGAGAGCTAGCTAGAGCCCTAAGAGGAGGAGACAGCTCTGAGATGAGCAGAGAGCTAGCCGACACGCTAGCTTGGCTTCTCAGTGTGTCAAGCCTCCTTGGAATAGACTTAGAGACAGCCTTTATGAGCAGGTACTCTAATACATGCCCTAAGTGTAAGTCTAACCCATGCATATGCCCGCCAGTCTAGGTGTTCACCATGGCTCTGGATGAAGTAATGGAGATGGCAGCTAGAAGAGGCTTCTTCTGGCAAGGTTTCCGTGATGTATACTCTGATGCACCAGCAGGACTCTGGGTGTATGGGCCCCTCGGAGTTAAGATGAAGAACAAGGTTATAGAGCTCTGGAGAGAGAAAATAGTCAGGAGAGAAGAAGGAGTCGAGCTAGACTCGACATGCATATCTCCAGGCAGCGTCTTCGAGGCATCAGGACACACCAAGCACTTCAATGATAAGCTGGTGGAGTGCTTGAAATGCCACCGCAGACACAGAGCGGACATGCTGTTAGAGGAGCAAGCTGGGCTAACTGGCCTAGAAGGCTTAAGCGAAGAGGAGTTGTATAAGCTGATAGTAGAAAAGATGGTTAAGTGCCCGTACTGCGGTAGCAGCGAGTTCTCTGAAGTAAGGAGGTTTAACTTGATGTTCGAAATGAGAATAGGAGCAACTGGAAAGGACATAGCGTACTTAAGGCCAGAAACAACGCAGAGTTCCGTAGTAGAGATAAGGAGGCTACAGCAGATAGCTAGGAACAAGCTGCCGCTAGTCATATGCCAGGTTGGTAAAGCATTCAGAAACGAGATATCCCCAAGACACGGGCTGATTAGAACCAGAGAGTTCAACATGGCAGAAGTACAGATATTTTTTGACCCAGAGTACCCAGATTATGATAATAAATTCGAGTCTGTGAGGAAGTACAGACTTAGGTTTCTTCCAGCTTACGCAAGGGAAGCAGGAGAAGTAGTTGAAATGACTTGTGAGGAAGCGCTTGAAGAAGGGTATACCATAAATAAGCTCGTCACCTACTGGCTAGCCTTATACCAGAAGCTAATGACGGAAGACTACGGGTTCCCACTTGAGAAAGTACGCTACTACGAGCTAAACGAGCATGAGAGAGCACATTATGCTAGAGCACACTGGGACTTGCAGATATACAGTGAGGATTTAGGGTGGGTTGAGGTCGTTAACAACGCGTATAGAACAGACCATGATGTGATAGGGCACTCTAGGCTGTCAGGCAGAGAACTTAAGTTGTACAGCGAGAAGAGAAAGCAAAGCATAGTACCACACATGTATGAACCTTCAATAGGCATAGACAGGCTTATCCTCCATTTGCTTCTCTTGAACTACAGGAGGGAAGGTGAAAGGGTGGTCGAAAAGCTTCCCAGGAGGCTTGCTCCAATAGATGTAGCTGTCTTCCCTCTTGTAAACAAGCCTGAGCTCATCAAAGCTGCCTCAGAAATATATGGTACCCTTCTCGAGGATTTTGAGGCATTCTATGACGAATCTGGCAGTATAGGCAGGAGATATAGGAGAATGGATGAGATAGGCACTCCTGTATGTGTGACAGTCGACTACCAGACGCTTGAGGATAAAACAGTGACACTGAGAGACAGAGACACAATGGCCCAGGTCAGAGTGCACGTAGATGAGCTGAAAACCGCGATAAAGAGGTTCATAGCAGGAGAGCCTCTTGAGAAGCTTGGTACACCTATGGGATGAACTGGTCTAGAGTGGACTGAAGTGATAGGTCTCTCTTTATTTTTTCAACTCCCTCGGCCTCTGATATGAGCTCGCTCAGCTCTGACACGAGTATTTCAACTCTCTGCTTGAGGTAGCTTCCTACATCATACTCCTGTACGAGCTTTTTTGCTAGATGCAAGTACTTCACTATACTACCGACACTTGTCGTAGGTATCAGCTGCCTACCACACTTTGAGCAGAGCCCGGAGAGAGGTATTCTGCTGAACTTAGTGTTACAGAGAGGGCAGCGAAATGCTTGCTGAGTGTAAGTCCTTAGATTGCCTATTATGTCCTTCAAGATGTGGGCCTTGAGTACTAGAGCAGCGACCTCACCAGGGCTCGTGGCAACGGATTTTTCTGCTATCTCCATCTGCATCTCTAGCTTCTTATCCATCTTCTCCCTGCTGGTGGAGGAGGCTACGTCCCCACTTGAGTACGCTGACCTCAAGATGCCATGGTGGAAGCAGCTGGTGTCATGCGTGTAAAGAGGGCGGCCTTTTCCCTGCACATACACGTCTTCAAACGTTGACAACAGACTCCTCACAGACTTCGGATGCATGAACTTCGCTGCAGCCTTATAGAACTCAAGAGGATACTTGCAAACAGCATCTACGTTATAGACCTCATCATCGACAGTATTAGGGTCTATTCTAGTTACTATAAACAGTGGGACGTCTTCTATGCCACCAGTCTTGTCTGGTATGTATGACCTTGAGAAGTTCAGGAAGACATCTAAGGCAAGCATTACCGAGTCCTCGTCTCCATCGCAGTTCCTTCTCTTGGCTGCATGGATCAAGGGGTGTGCAAACACAGCTCTAGCTGGAGTATACCCTATGATCCTGCATGCTATAGCTGTGAAGGTGTGAGGAGCCATCGTGAGGCAGATATGCCCTATCAGGTCCTCTGGCTTCCTGGCATTGTAAAAGGGAGGTAGATTGTATAGCTTCACGAGTAGGTCGTCCACGAAGTTAGCTACTCTAAGCAGGTACTCGCCTGCCTCTCTCGGCAGTATCACGTCTTGTGGCTTCAGCTCTAACATCTGATCGCTTCTCTTGAGGGGGCTGCCATCGATATCATGTGTATACCCGAGTTCACGTAGCTTTTCAACGCTCACTCCTATCTCAGATGGCTTAAAGTGTGTGAGGGGCGCATCTGTGGAGTCAAAGCGGCATGTACCGTCTTTGAACACATAGACACCGTGCTTCGCTCTTAGCAGCCCCTTCTCAATGAGCTCAGGCATTTTGTCCCTGTTCATAAGCCCCTCTACTCCTCTAAGTGTGTCTAGCACGCTGTCTAGAGGAACCTCCACCCTCTTGGATGCTCTTGTAATCAGGCTGCTGACATCAAGCTTTCTTCTCTGATATGTAACCCCAGGGACCTTATGCTCCTCACATAAGTCTTTAACCTCCTTTCTGCAAACTGGGCACACCCGAATCGGCTTTACTCTGGTTCCACACTTTAAGCAGAAGGAGTATGGCGATTGCTCGCCGCATTTCGGGCAGATTCCGTTATAGACATCTACTGGTGCAGGAGACTCCATTGATGAAGCTATCCTCCTAGATCTGCCCTTCTGGACACCGACTGGAAAAAGGACGTTGACCTTCTTCATCACTCTGGGCTTAGCTTTCTCCGGTCGCCCCATTCTGGCCCCTATGTAGAATGTAGCCTTAGCCCTCTGTGGTACAAGAGAAATCTCATTGAGAGCGTCTATAGTCTCAAATTCTCTGAACTTTGAGAGCACACCCCTCCTGTACCTCGCAACTGAGACAAGTAGTACTATTGACCAGGGGGGGTCCACTACTATCTTGCCCTCACTTAGCTTATGTGGGCAGCAGATTGCTTCTAAGATCTTCTTGAGCTTCTTATCGAGTGGAAGCTCTAACTCGAGGTTTTCAGCATATGTAGCTGGTAAGGCAGGAAATGCCTTGTGTATTGCTTTGGATAGGTATTCTAAGTCTGAAACTGTGATGTGGCTCCATAGGAGGGTGTAATATGGGTGTAGAGGGATGCCTAGCTTTAGGCTCAGCTCGATGGCTAGGTCGATTGGTGGCCGGTACCTTAGAGGGTCTTTTAATATGAACTTGACTGCTGCAGGGTACTCCTGTAGCTTGCTCACCTTTGCCTTCAGCTCTTCAGCCCACCACTCCTCGCAGTACCCTGATGGAAGCAGCACCGTATTGTTCTCTAGGAACTCTCCATATGCTATTAGCATGTCACCGCTGAACAGCACTTTCTCCACATCTGGAGCTATCTTAGCGGCGGCTTCATAGCTTTCTAGCCTTACAACACTACCATCCTTTAGCAGAACTACCGGACCTTCAATTGTGTCTACTGGCATGACTATGGCGCTCTTGCCTGGCCTTTCTACCCGAAGCTGAGTGCCTACAGCTATGAATCCCTTGTATATGGCCATGGTCGCGGGGTGCATACCAATTGCAGCTAGCCCTGTGTTCCTAGCTCTCCCATACCTCAGCCTGAACCCGCCCTTCCTTAGTGGCAGAGAGAAAACAGGCCTCCCTAAGACCACATCTTCTAAGTACGCTCTCTTCGGGTAAATTACCGGAGAAGCATGATGTGTGCTGTGCTCCTTAGGGGTGTGCGTGAGCTCCTTGAGCCACTCCCATCCACTTACATTTAGTTCAGAGAGGACTTTAAGCAGCTTAGCGGCTTTTTGTAAAAGGCAGTCGTTTATCACAAGCACCGCTCCACCTCTAAGCCTGTTGGTCTCTACATTGTACACGTCTCTGTATGCGACAACCTCGATGTTATGCGTTGGAGGGCCAGTTACCTCCACTGGAAGCCTCCTGCATAGCTTCTCTATGTCAGCTGGCTTTGATGCAGTGTACTGTACACTCTCGTAACGCTTGTACAGCAGAACTTCCTCAACATACCTGCCTACATGCTCCTCTGTAGGCTGAAAGCTCTCTAACCCTATCTTCCTCCTGAGGACATCAAGGAGAACAACGGATAAAGCACCCTCTGTTGCACCAGCTGTCCTTATTGGACCAGAGTAGTATATTGCCGCATACATCGATCTATCTGTGTTGTACTTGATCCTGACCTCATGTATGCCCTCTATGGCAGCTGAGACAGTGCAGTCAGTCATCACTGTGAGACCTACTTTGGTAGCAATTTCCATAGCCTCATGTGGCTCAAGCTCTGGAAGAAGCCTCCTTAGCACATACTCTGCTGACAGAAATGCAGCTTCATACTTGCTTTCAGCCTCACTTAGAGCTCTCTTGACGATCTCCTTAAGTTCACTGCGGCCAAAGATCAACCCTATCCTCTCTGGCACCTCGTTGGCAATATAGCATTCAACCTTGGTATCTGGGTCTAGCCCCCTCTCTCTAGCTTTAGATGCAATAGAGTATGCTTCCAGGACACCGTCTTCAATAGACTTGAAGTAACTCATGTCTAAGTGGCTTTGTAGCCTAACTTTTTTAGCTTACCCCCAGCGAGTATAAAGGGGGAGCAGCTTGGGAGGAAGGAGGAAGAAGAAGCGCGTAATCAGGAGGAGGCCAAGGAGGCCGAAGTCGATATATCCGTGCCCAATATGCCAAAGAGAGGGAGTTATAGTGAAGATAGATAAGAAGGAGGGGAGGGCCGTTGTAGCATGCATGTTCTGTGGGTTCAGTGATACCACGGAGGTGATGCCAGGAGAGGAGAAAGTTGATATATACAGCAGGATTGTAGACAAGGTTACTGGGCAAGCTTGAGGCGGAGGGCACGAAGTATCTCCCTGAGAATAAATAGAGTAAATAGAAGAGTCTCTCTAACGGGCTTTATCTTTGACTTCACCCCGGAGTAGGATACGGTAACTGGTATCTCACCTACTCTTAGCTTACTTCTTACAGCATCAACTAGAACCTGGCTTTCAACTAGGTAACCAGACTCACGTATCGGCACTTGCTCGAGAGCACTTCTTGTAAAAGCCCTGAGGCCGCATTGAGTGTCCTTAACTGGGATCCTAAACAGTACCCTCAGGATCGCTGACGAGATGAGGTTTGAGAGCCTTCTGACGAGGGGCATCTCGCCGCTAAGCCTCCTACAGCCGACTACAAGGTCATATCCCTCCTCTAGCTTCGCAACAAGCTTCGGTATCTCCATAGGACTGTATTGGCCATCTCCGTCTATAGTCACTATGATGTCAGCGTCAAGCTCAAGAGCTCTTCTAATGCCCGTCTTCAGCGCAGCCCCCTTACCCATGTTTCTCGAGTGTTGTAGCACAATCCCCCCAGCTCTCTTAGCTACATCACATGTTCTGTCAGTAGACCCGTCATCTACTACTATAGTGAAGTCGACATATGGGGAGGTCTCCTTAATCAGGTCTCCAACATTCTCCTCCTCGTTATATGCAGGTATCACTGCTATAACTTTTTTATCCAAGCTTGACTTCATCATACCCTCTCTTGACAGCCTCTAGATTCTTCTCAAGCAGCTTTCCGGACCATCTTCTCTGGATAGCCTTAACCACCGACTCTAGCTTAGCTAGGTTGGATGCCTTGACAAGTGCTCCTAGCATCGCGGTATTTGGAACAACAAGGCCGGCTACGGTCAGGCCCAGCTCTGTTGCTATCTTAACCGCATCGAGAGTAGCTACCCTGCAGTTGCTCAGCGACATCTCAGACTTTAGCTCACTTGGGGAGAAATGCGAGTTGGCTACTATTAAGCCACCTGGCTTTAGGCCCTCGGACACTCTGATAACCCCATATATCACGGGATCCAGGACAACCACGATATCTGGGTTATATACCATGCTCCTTATGTGGATTGGTGAGCTAGACACTCTAGTGAATGCCTGAACTGGCGCTCCTCTCCTCTCTGCGCCAAAGAATGGAAATGACTGAGCCCACTTACCTTCTAAGAAGCATGCTTCAGCTAGTATCTCACTTGCAACAACAAGCCCTTGGCCACCACGGCCATGCCACCTTATCTCGACCACCTGCGGCAAGATAGCACACCCCAGCTGGCTTTAGCGGCCCCGGTGGGATTTGAACCCACGCCACAGGCTCCGAAGGCCTGCACCCTATCCGAGCTAGGCTACGGGGCCATCTAGCAGGATGTACCTAGACTTTTATTTAACCGGTGAGTTATAACGTTTATGAAGGGTACCATGATAAGTTCCGATACCTGCATTATGTCAACATTTAAATTATGGTGCTATCAAAACTGTTTAAATACTCTCTTCTCCGTGAGGGGATGTAGGTAGAATGGGGGCTGGGTCTCGCAAGCTTATGCATAGGCTTCTACCTCCCTATAGGAAGATCACTGAGGAGGAGAAGAGGAAGCTAGTTGAGGAGTATGGGGATATCAGCCTGTTCCCAACCATACTGTCAACAGACCCTGTTGTGAAAGCTCTTGGAGCTAAGCCAGGTGACGTGATCGAGTTTGGACGCGAGAGAGGAGGGAAATACTACCGTGTAGTAGTTGAAGCAGGGGTGTGAGGATGGTTCTAACGAAAGAGGATATTAAACTTCTGGCTGAAAGCTACTTTAAGGAGAGATCTCTTGTAGAGTTCCACATAAGGTCGTATAACTGGCTGATAGATAGGGGGCTGCAGGAAGTCGTTGATGAGGTTCATGAGATAGAGATCGACAAGAGGAATAAAGTTGTCTTCGGTAAGATAGAGGTTGGGAAGCCTGAGATAATCGAGCCAGAGGGAGGAAGGCCTTATGAGGGGGTTCCTCCATCTGAATGCAGGCTTCGTGACCTGACTTACGCTGCGCCACTTTACCTCTATATGCACATATACATCGATGGGATAGAAGAGAAGGTTGAGAAGCATAGGATAGGAATAATACCGATCATGGTGAAGTCCTCTAAGTGCGTTCTCTCAGGTAAGGGTCAAGATGAGCTTATTAAGCTTGGAGAAGATCCATTTGACCCAGGTGGCTACTTTATCATACATGGTGGGGAGCGAGTTATAGTCCCCAGAGAGGAGCTTGCTGTAAACCAGTTTGTAGTCGAAAGGGAGAAGGAGGGCAGGGTAGTAGCTAGAGGAAAGATATACTCCAGAAAGGCGGGCATAAGGTCATACTTCGCTTTAGAGCTGAATAAAGATGGCACCGTGACAGCTAGCATACCTAGGACCACAGCAAAAATACCTGCTATAGCCCTGATAAAGGCTTTAGGCCTCGTGAGGGACAGAGACATAATAGATGCCATATCCTCTGAGGAAAACGTGAGAACAGAGATATACCCTGCAATAGAGGAGGTAAGCTCGCTTACCAGCAGAGAAGCTGCACTCGACTACATAGGTAGGAGGGTGTTTACAGGGCTTCCGAAGCAGGATAGAATCCAGAGAACAGAGTCCATGCTGCAGAGGGAGTTCCTGCCACATGTAGGGACAACACCCCAAGACGGCTTAAAGAAAGCATACCTGCTGGCTAAGATGATAGAAAAACTGGTTAAGGTAGGGCTTGGCATAGTTCCGCCAGATGACCTAGATCACTATGCTAACAAGCGGGTTAGGCTGGCGGGAGACCTACTCCAAGAGCTATTCAGAAGGTCGTTCACCAGGATGGCTAGAAGAATGGAGGCTCACATAAGGGAGAGACTAGCATCGGGAGCAGCAGACTTAAAGGAAGTTAAGCTCAAAACCTGCATACAAACCGACTACATAGAGCAGGGATTCCTCACGCCAATGGCAACAGGAAACTGGGGTAGAGGAGAGACTGGAGTATCACAGCTGCTAGATAGGACAAACATAATATCAACGCTATCCCATATGAGGAGAGTAGTTTCCCCGCTCACCACCGCCTATGCGCACTTTGAGGCCAGAGAACTTCACCCATCTAGCTATGGCAGGCTTTGTAGCGTCGAGACCCCAGAGGGAGTGAATTGTGGGCTAGTAAAGAACCTAGCGATATTCGCGGAGATAACAAGCGATGAGGACCCAAGCAGAGTCATCCAAGAGTGCTATAGGCTTGGGGTAAAGCCTATAGAGCAGGTTGAGCCCAGGGAGTTTGGATCCAAGACAGTAGTTATGGTTAATGGAGCTCCTATAGGCGTCACAGATGATCCAGAATACCTTGTAAGGGAGCTAAGAGAGAACAGAGCAGTAATCTCGCTACAGATGAACGTCTCGTATAGGAAAGATGAAAAAGTGGTCTCAATCAATGTTGACGGGGGGAGAGTCAGAAGGCCTTTGATACCTGTCAAGAAGCTGCATGAGCTTGAGAGGAAGATACACTTACTTAGGAAAGGCGCTATAACATTTAGCAAGCTAGTCAAGGAGGGGATAATAGAGTTCATAGACGCAGAGGAGGAAGAAGACCTGCTCGTAGCGACCACATTTGACCAGCTGACTCCAGAGCATACGCATCTAGACTTGGCGCCATTCTCCCAGTTTGGGCTCTGTGCAAACATGATACCATATGCAGAGCACAACAATGCAACAAGAAACGTCATGGGAGCGAACATGACAAGACAAGCACTAGGTCTTCATGCTGCAAACTGGATAATGAGATCAGACTCCAGGTTCCATATCCTGTACTATCCTCAGAGGCCTATAGTAGAGACGGTGGGAGCTAGGATAATAGGCTACCCAAGGAGGCCAGCAGGACAGAACTTGGTCGTAGCCTTGATCGCATTCGAAGGATACAACATGGAGGACGCTGTCATACTGAACAGAGGAGCCGTAGACAGAGGAATGGGGAGGTCGACATTCTTCAGAATATACTCAGATGTTGAGAAGAGGTATAGAGGAGGATTAGAGGACAGGTTTGAGATACCAGATCCAAAGAGCACAAGAGGAACAAGGATATCAGAGGCATACTCAAGCTTAGGTGATGACGGGATAGCTGAGGTTGAGCAAAGAGTGTCTGGAGGAGATATACTGATAGGAAAGACAAGTCCACCGAGGTTTATCGGAGAGTACTTGGAGTACAGGAGGAGGCCTGTGCTTGAGAGAAGAGATACCTCTGTTGAGGTGAGACATGGTGAGTCTGGGATAGTTACGCTAGCAACGCTATACGAGAACGAAAACGGGTATAGAGCAGCTAGAGTAGTAGTCAGAGACATTAGGATCCCTGAGCTAGGGGACAAGTTTGCAACCAGGCACGGACAGAAGGGAGTTGTGGGCATGATATACCCACAGGAGGACATGCCATTCACAGAAGATGGCATAACACCTGACATAATACTCAATCCCCATGCTATAGCATCTAGGATGACGATAGGCCAGCTTATAGAGCTGTTAGCTGGAAAAGTCGGGGCTTTAGAAGGTAGCATAGTGGATGGAACTCCATTCATGGGCAGGCCTGTAGATGACCTCAAGAAAGCCCTACTTGAGCTAGGATTTGAGCCAGGTGGGACTGAGGTAATGTATGATGGGAGAACCGGTGAGATTATTGAGACAGAGATATTCATAGGAGTAGGCTTCTACCAGAAGCTACACCACATGGTAAGAGACAAAATACATGCTAGAGCCAGAGGGCCAGTAGATGTGCTGACTAGGCAGCCACCAGAAGGCAGGTCTAGAGAGGGAGGGCTGAGAGTAGGTGAGATGGAGAAGGAGGCTATAGTAGGACATGGTGGAGCTATGCTAGCCTACGACAGACTAATAGAATGCTCCGACAAGACAGTGATATACGTGTGCAGGAAGTGTGGGCTGCTGGGGTACTATGACAAGTTCAGAGACGACTTCGTGTGCATATTATGTGGCGATAAAGGTGATGTCGTCCCTGTGTCGACAGGATACGCGTTCTTCCTGTTCCTTAGGGAGCTTATATCAGCTGGTATAAGGCCTAGGTTAAAGCTTAAGGAGGCGTCTGAAGTTGTCTAGTGGTGAGGGAAAGCTCTTCGTCATAGATGAGGTCGAGTTCGGCATACTTTCACCTGAAGAAATCAGGAAGATAGGGAAGGTAAAGCTTAGCACCCCACAGATATACGATGAAGATGGGAGGCCAGTAAGAGGGGGGCCATTAGACCCGAGAATGGGGGTAATAGAGCCTGGAGAAGTCTGTCAAACGTGTGGAAACACTCTAAAGAAGTGCCCAGGGCACTTTGGCGTCATAGAGCTAGCTAGGCCTGTCCTACACATAGCGTTCACCAAGTACATCTACCAGGCTCTAGCCTCAACCTGCATGAAATGCAAGAGAGTTCTACTGCCTAAGGAAGAGTGTGAAAGGCTGAGGAAGCTAGTGAAAGAGGGGAAGAAGACACCACTTGAAGTCGCTAAAATAGTATATAACAGGACTAGAAAGGTGAAGGAATGCCCTCACTGTGGAACACCAGTCAAGAAGATCAAGTTCACACCCCCACTCACATTCTACCTAGAAGATGAGACAACAAGGCTCTGGCCAAACGACATAAGAGCTTGGCTAGAAGACATAAGGGATGAAGACTGCATCTTAGTCGGCTTCGACCCCAAGAACTCCAGGCCTGAGAACACCGTGCTGACTGTAATACTAGTCCCACCGATAACGATAAGGCCATCTATAACGCTGGAAACTGGTGAAAAGTCAGAAGATGATCTGACACACAAGCTAGTAGACATCCTGAGAGCTAACATATCACTAAAAGAGGCCATACAAGGAGGCGCACCAGCTTCAACCGTAGAAGATCATATGTATATGCTTGAGATAAACGTGGGAACATTGTACAGGAACACGGGCATGGGCATACCACTCGCCGTACACAGGACGAAAAGGCCCCTTAAGGCTCTGATGGATAGGTGGCAGGGCAAAACAGGGAGGTTTAGGCTTAACCTGGTTGGAAAGAGGGTAAATTACTCATCTAGAACCGTGATAACCCCAGACACCATGATAGACTTGGATGAGGTCGGAGTACCCATCTCAATAGCTAAAGTACTAACTATACCAGTGCACGTCACCGAGTCTAACATAGAGGAGGTAAAGGAGCTCGTTAAGCGGGGGGCAGACGAACACCCTGGCGCAAACTACGTAATAAGGCCTACTGGAGATAGAGTGAAGATAAGCTCCATGAACAAGGATAGGCTGATAGAGGAGCTTGAGCCAGGGTACGTAGTCGAAAGGCACCTCAGAGACGGGGATCCAGTGATATTCAATAGACATCCGTCTCTGCATAGGCTCTCAATACTTGGACATAGGGTTAGGGTACTGCCATACAACTCCTTTACATTACACCCTGCTGTGTGCCCGCCATACAATGCTGACTTCGACGGTGACGAAATGAACGTACACGCTCCACAGCTGTTTGGCGCCAGGGTTGAGGTTAGTGAGATACTTAACGTGAAGAACAACATGCTCTCACCTAGGTTCGGTGGAGCAATAGTAGGACCAAGGCAGGACTACATCACGTCACTCTACAAGCTCACTAGAAAAGACAGGTTCTTAACGAAGGCTGAGCTGGGGAGGATACTAGCCACACTAGAAGAGCCTATTGACCCTCCTGAGCCGGCCATACTGGAGCCTATCCAGCTGTGGACCGGGAAGCAGGCTGTAAGCGTCTTCATCCCAGAAGACATAGACCATGAGGACAGAGCTTCAGTCTGTGAGAAATGCGATAAGGAAGGAGGGGTATGTGAGAAGGAACTCTGCCCATATGAAGCTTATGTCGTGATAAAGCGAGGGCAGCTGCTATGGGGTGTCTTAGACAGCAGGACTATAGGCGCCATGTCAGAGGAGCACTTTACGCTGCTAGACAAGCTCATCAGAGACCTTGGTGGCGAGAAGTCGTCGGCGATACTAAGCAAGCTGCTTAAGGCAGCACTTAAGCCCCCACATAGCCTGGTGTCGCTTAGAATAGAGGACATAGAGCTGCCATCAGAGCACATAGCGAAAATAGAGAGGATGATAGAGGAGAGCAGGAGGGAAGCTGTTAAAATAGCTGAGAGGCTAAGGAAGGAGGAGCTTGAGCCCATACCGGGGATGAGCCTTGAGGACACAGCTGAGCTTCAGATAGTCAGAACCCTGAATAGCGTGAGGACTCGAGCTGAGAAGCTTGTCAGAAGCACGATGACCATGAGGAACTCACTTTACATGATGGCTAAGACGAAGGCAAGAGGCTCTCCAGTGCTCCTCACAGAGATGGCGGCTCTGGTGGGACAGCAGTCAATCAAAGGGAAGAGGATATCTAGAGGGTACAAGGGAAGGACGCTTTCATGTTATAGGAGGGGGGCAACAGACCCTGAAGCCAGAGGCTTCATAAGAAGCAGCTACAGAAAGGGGCTGACTCCAAGCGAGTACTTCGCTCATGCGATAGCTGGGAGGGAAACTCTGGTCGACAAGGGCCTTAGAACAGCAGAAAGCGGGTACGCATACAGGAGAATAGTGAACGCGCTTCAGGATCTCACAGTAGACTACGACTGGACAGTAAGGGACTCACATGGCAGGATAATCCAGTTTAAGTTTGGTGGGGACGGCCTAGACCCATGCTTCGACTTCCATGGAAACCCAATAAACGTACATAAGATAGTTAGGGAAGAAGCTGAGGAGCACAAGAACGAGAAAAAGATCAGCAGTAAGCAAGCAGAGAAGATCATAGATGAATACAGGGAAGTGCCTGAGTGGATCAGACGACAAGTAAAGAACGAGGTAGAGAGGGTAGAGCTAAGCGAGGCAGCCATTAGAGGTGTCATGGACAGGGTATTTGAAGCATATGATAAGATAAGGCTTGAGCCAGGGTCTGCAATAGGTATAGTGTCAGCTGAGAGCATAGGAGAGCCAGCTACCCAGCTGACGCTGAGGACATTCCACACACCTGGTATGCCTGAGATAACGATTGTGATGGGGCTCCCTAGGATAGCTGAGCTCATAGATGCTGTAAAGACACCGAAGTCCCCATATGTAGTCGCTTATCTCAAGGGAGAGTATGCTAGGGACAAGAAGAAGGCGCAGGAAGTGGCAAACAGGATACTTGAGGCTAAGCTATCAGACCTCATAGAGGAGGAGAACATATACTATGAGCTGATGCAGGTGGAGTACGTGCTCGATGTAGAGAAGCTGAGGGAGCACAACCTCACAGTAGAGGATGTGGAGAAAGCTCTCTCTAAGATATCCAAGGTGAGCGTAGAAAGGACTGGAGATAAAAGCATACTCATAACCATACAGGCGGATAGCATGGCTAAAATGAGAGCAAAGCTGATAAAAGTAGAGAACACGGTGGTCAAGGGAATACCTGGAGCTAAGAGGGTTGTTGTGAAAGAGGAGAATGGAGAGAATGTGATACACATAGAGGGGGCTGTCCTAAAGCAAGTGCTTGAGCTAGAGGAGATAGACACAACTAGGACGTACTCCAGTAACGTACATGAAGTCATAGCCCTGTTTGGAATAGAGGCTGGAAGAAACCTGCTAGTAGAGGAGCTAAGTAAGGTACTGAGTAATCAGGGGATAGTAGTTGACCGAAGACACCTAGAGCTTCTAGCTGACATAATGACTAGAAGAGGAGAGCTCTTGCAAGTGGGTAGGCTTGGAGTCGTCAAATACGAGAAAGGCGTGCTTGCAAATGCATCATATGAGCTTACCGTACAGAACATAGTTAAAGCAGCAGTAAGCGGCAAGAGGGATAAGATAGGCGGTGTGCTGGAAAGCATTATAGTAGGCAGAGCACCTGAGGTCGGAGAAGCCATAGTAAAGGTTTTCTGGGGTGAGCCAAGCTGAAGACGAAAGCTGCTATAGATAAGGAGCTAATGATCTTAGCTAGAAGCGGAAAAACTCTGCTTGGATACAACAGCGTGGTCAGAGCACTTAAGAGGAGTACACCGAAGATAAAGGCTGTGATCCTAGCTGAGAACACACCAGAAGATAAGAAGAAGACAATAGTATACTATGCCAGACTGCTCAAGGTGCCACTACTTATATATCCATCATCAAGCATCGAGTTAGGTAGAGCATATGGAAGACCTCACCTGATATCTACGCTCGCAATAGTTGATGAAGGTGACTCCTCAATACTCAAGATGGTGGAGGAGGATACAATTGAAAAGTAGGAGAGTGCTTGAAAACGAGGAGCTCCAGATGATATCACTATTCGAATCACTCACGGGAGCTACTGTAAAGGACTGCTTCTTAGACCCAGAGAGGAGGAAGGTGCTGTTTGTCGTAGCAGAGAACCAGCTGGGAGTCGCCCTAGGCAGGAGAGGCCAGAAAATCAACAAAATCAGGAGAATTCTTGGATATAACATAGATGTCGTAGAGGAAGCCAAGGACGATGAGACATTCATAAGGAAACTTCTGTCCCCAGCTAGGATAAACTACATAAAGATAACAGAGCGGGGAGGACAGAAGATAGCCTATGTCTCAGTGGACGAGAGAGACAAAGGATTAGCAATAGGTAGAGAGGGAAGAAACATTAATAGAGTCAGGGAGATAGCTAGGATATACAGAGGGATAGCACACATCAAAATAATGTAAAGTTGATGCAAGCCAGGTGGTAAGTTGGCGAAGCCTAGAGGGCTCTTCGCAGCTAGGAGCCTAAAGAGAATATGTAAAGAGCGGAGGAAGCACTCATACTACTGGAGAAGGAGGGTGTATGGGTATAGGAAGAAATATGACCCCCTAGAAGGGGCACCACAGGCCTCTGGAATAGTGATAGAGAAGGTGGGGCTTGAAGCCAGGCAGCCTCACTCAGGGCTCAGGAAATGTGTTAGAGTACAGCTAAAGAAGAACGGCAAGATAATAACGGTGTTCGCTCCAGGAGATGGGGCCCTTAACGTGATAGATGAGCACGATGAGGTAGTAATAGAGGGCATAGGTGGAAGCAAAGGAAGAACTATGGGAGACCTTCCAACAGTCAGGTGGAAGGTAATCAAAGTAAATGGTGCCTCACTGTATCACATCCTGATAGGTAAGATAGAAAAGCCGAGGAGATAGCTTGACCTTAGATGAGCTAAAGCTATTTGGAAAGTGGTCTTTCAAGGATGTTGAAGTCAGGTCGCCAGCCTTAAAGAACGTGATATCGCTCAGGCCAGTCTACCTCCCACACTCAAAGGGAAGGCACGAGCATAGGAAGTTCTGGAAAACTAAGGTAAACATTGTTGAGAGGCTAGTCAACAGGCTAATGGGGCAGGCAATAAACTATGGCAACAAAAGGGATAGGGTTAATAGCAAGAACCCAGGGAAGAAGCTGAAAGCTTTAAGGACTGTGAAGCACGCATTTGAGCTGATATACCTAAGAACGGGAGAAAACCCGATTCAGATGCTTGTTAGGGCAATAGAGAACGCAGCTCCAAGAGAAGAGACAACTAGAGTAATGTATGGTGGGATACTCTACCACCAGGCCGTAGACGTCTCTCCATCAAGAATGGTTGACCTTGCAATCAGGCACATAACACAGGGAGCGGCTTTAAGAGCATTTAGAAGCCCAATGACTTTAGAAGAGGCTTTAGCTGAAGAAATCATAGCAGCAGCCAGAAACGACAGGAATACAAGCCATGCTATAAAGGTCAAAGAGGAAATAGAGAGGAGAGCACTAAGCGCAAGGTGAGGCTATTAGAAGCTCCTTGGAAGCCTACATCCTATAGCTCTGGCCTCGTCTACGGTAGTGCTCACAGCTATTCTCGCTACGCTTGATAGCAGCCTATAGGCTAGTAGGAAGTCATCTTTGGGAATAACAGACACAGGTACAGGTATCTTTAAGATGATAAACCACGAGATTTCAGAGGGGCTTCTATAGAACTCTAGCATAGGACCTTCTATATCAAGCACTCCA
>Ga0164311_10000057_pt1 | contig 38497 bp, 38 predicted proteins | sample GuaBasSedimGuay2_FD_121796 | JGI IMG/M metagenome (GOLD analysis project Ga0164311, IMG submission 121796) | Subseafloor sediment microbial communities from Guaymas Basin, Gulf of California, Mexico - Guay2, Core 4569-9, 9-12 cm | ecosystem: Environmental > Aquatic > Marine > Hydrothermal vents... | reverse complement strand
CCTTAATCATCCTAAGACTAATAACCAAGAAGATCTACTGGCCTGAAGAACTCTATGCTGATCAATACGCCGCTAAGACTGTAGGAACAGAAAGCTTGATCAAGGCTCTATCTAAGATCGCAAAGCAGCATGGTAAACCATCAACTCTCGGTGAAAAAATGCTCAAAGCGATAGCTAAACTCGTTAAACCACATCCACCACTACACCATAGAATCGAGAAGGCCAAGACTCTTAACGGCTGAGGCAACAACTTAAGATGCTCTAACCTAAAGTTCATACATGGAGATAACGTTAAGATAAAAATATAGGATTGTCGTTATTTCATTCAGACCATAGAAGTTCTAGCTTCTCTTCTTCGCCGCGGCGCTGAAGCTCAGCCAGGCGTTCAAGCATCACCTTACGTTCCACGCTAGCCACTAAACGACGTGTCCGGGTCACCACGTCAGGGTTCACGCTGATGCTATCAATGCCACAGCGCACTAAGAACTCTGTAAACTCAGGATACACGCTTGGGCCTTGCCCACAGATGCTTACGGTCACGCCGTAGCGGTGGGCTGTCTTAATTAAATGCTCGATCGCTCGCCTCACAGCTGGGTCACGTTCATCAAAATACCTCGGATCGATCTCTGGTAGAATTTGTGAGTCACGGTCCGTCCCGAGGATAAGCTGTGTCAAATCGTTGCTGCCGATGCTGAACCCATCAAAGTACTTGCAGAACTCGTCCGCAAGGAATATGATTGACGGCACCTCAGCCATAGCCCAAACCTTAAAGTCGCGCCCACGGCGCAGGCCCTCCTCCTCCATAAGCTGTAGTACTTCCTCAACCTCCCAAGTAGCTCTGACAAAAGGCAGCATGACCCACACGTTCTTCAATCCCATCTCGTCTCGAACCTTCTTGATCGCCTTCAACTCGAGCCTGAAAGCATCGCGGTACTGGGGGCTGACGTAGCGACTGACACCTCTCCATCCGAGCATAGGGTTATCCTCTGATGGCTCATACTTCTCTCCACCTTTGAGCTTACGGTATTCGTTAGTTTTGAAGTCGGAGAGGCGTACAACGACTGGTCGTGGATATATTTCGCGGGCTACCATGGCGATGCCTTCAGCCAGCTTATCTATGAACTTTTGTTGCTGGCCTGTTTCGAGAAGGTAGAGTGGATGTTCGCCTATCCAGCTGGCCATGATGAACTCGATGCGCATAAGGCCTATTCCGTCGAAGGGTAGGTTCTTGTACTCAGTTATCTTCTCGGGGACGCCTAGGTTCATGTATATCTTGGTGGCTGTGATTGGCGCCATCTCCATAGCCATGAGGGCTGTAGGCGCCGCGGCAGCTGGGGCGGGTGGAGCGGCAGCCGATATTACGGCTTCCACCTTACCTTCGTACACTACGCCTGTCTTAGCGTCCACGGTATATTCTTGACCCGTCTTCATGAGTTTGGTGGCATTACCTGTACCTACGATGGCCGGTATGCCTAGTTCTCGGCTTACGATGGCTGCGTGACATGTCATTCCTCCATCGTCGGTTACGATAGCACTAGCGACGCGCATGTAAGGTACCCAGTCAGGGTTGGTCATCTTGGTAACGAGGATATCCCCTTTATTGAAGCTAGTAGCTAGCTCCTCGGGGCTAAAAGCTACACGGGCAACGCCGTAAGCTATTCCTGGGCTGGCTGGTAGACCTTTAAGGAGAGGAGCAGCAGTTATCGTCGGGCCAGCTGTAGGCGCTGTGGGTGCAGCGGCTCGCTGGCCCCATATGGTTTCTGCTCGGCTTTGAACTATGAAGACGTTTTCTGGGAAGGGTAAGTCACGGTCAATGGCCCACTCTATGTCCTGGGGCCTCCCGTAATGTTTCTCGATCTTTATTGCCAGCTCGGCTAGGCGTTTAATCTCGTCTTGGTTAATGCAGGGTTGGCGTCTACGTTCAGGTGGGACCTCTGCGTGGATGGTTTTGCCCGTGACAGGGTCGCGTATGTACTCTATGGTCTTCTCGGCAATCTCTTGCTCCACAACTTCGAGGGTGTTTTTATCGACGATGAAGCGGTCAGGCGTGACCGAGCCACTTACCACGCTTTCGCCTAGTCCCCAGTTGCCTTCAATCACTATCTTTGAAGGGTCGCCGGTTACTGGGTGTATGGTGAACATTACCCCGGCAGCCTTGGAGTTCACCATTTTCTGGACGACCACACTTATCAACACCTTCTCGTGCGGGAAGCCTTTCTGCTGGCGGTAGAAGATGGCTCGCGGCGTAAAGAGGCTTGACCAGCACTGAACAGTTTTCTCGAGGAGCTCTTCCTCTCCCCTGACGTTTAGGTAAGTCTCCTGTTGACCTGCAAAGCTCGCGTCTGGTAAGTCCTCGGCGGTGGCGCTTGATCGAACAGCTACGTACGCTTCTTGTAAACCTACCCGCTTAGATAACTCACGGTACTGTTTGACAATAGCCTCCTTTATTTCCTTAGGCATAGGGGTGGCTTCAATGAACTTACGTATTTCTCGGCTGGCGTCTTCGTAGCCTTTAGGGTCGTTGACCTCCTTAACGTGGTCCTTTATAACCTGATATATGCGTTGAGCTATCCCTGTTTTTTCAAGGAAGAACTTGTAAGCTTGAGCAGTTATGACAAAGCCTGGAGGTACAGGTATGCCCGCGTTGAGCATCTCACCTAGGTTTGCCCCCTTACCTCCAGCCTTCGGTATATCCTCCTTCCTTATCTCCTCAAACCATAGGGTAAAGACTGGCAGAGACATGGTGTATTACCTCGTGGACAGAGCTGAACCTATACTGAGCGCACGATTTTAAAACTAACCCCTAGCTTGAAGGCGGGGGCCGGTAGATAATTAGCTACCTAAGGGATGATTTTGATGGGGCCCTGTTTGATCCCTATCCTAGTCCACTTGGTTAGGAAGGTGACTAGACTTTTTAGATCGATTAAAGCGTCAAGGATTCCTTACGTAGCAGTAGGCTTCTTGGCTGTAGTACTGTTCAACTCGTTCATGTTCTGGCTTGTTGAAGGCCACGTTCAGGGGTTAAGCTTAATGGACGCAGTGTACTGGGCTTTCATAACCACAGCCACCATCGGCTATGGCGACGTGGTCCCCCATAGCTGGGCTGGAAGGATAGTAGCCGTTGAGACCGCCGTGACTGGAATTATAGTGTTCACTGCTTTTGTATCTGTTCTAGCAGAGTATTACGCGTCGCTTAGCTACCGGAGGTTAATGGGGTTGCATAGCGTAGGTTTCAAGGAGCACTACGTGGTGATCGGTAGGGGGGGTAGCTTGGAAGCGGTGGTGTCTGAGCTCGATGTCAATATGAAGAGCGGCAACATTCCCAGGCGAAGGATAGTAGTTATTGTCCCAAGCTCAGAGGAGAAGGAGGAGTTATCGATACCTGAAGGGGTAGAGGTGCTGGTAGGAGACCCCTTAATCCACGAAGTACTAGAGAGAGCAAACGTAGAGGAGGCCGGGACCCTAATAATCGCAGCTGATGACGACTCCACCACAGCCTTAACAATATTGGCTGTGAAGAGGGCTGCGAAAGGTAAAGAGGTGAAGATAATAGCCGAGGCGAAACGTAAGGAGAGCATACCCTTGATAAGGGAAGCTGGAGCTGATCACGTTGTTTCAACGAGCTGTTTTAGCGGTAGGCTGCTCGCCAGCGCGGCTTTCGAAGCTCCAGTAGCAATGCTGCTTGACGACATATCTACAGCTGTCAAAGGCAAAGACCTCGCAGTCATATCAGCAAAAAGGTTTAAGGGTATGAAGTACGTCGATGTCTTCCATGAGTTGATGGATAAGCACAACATAATGCCGATAGCCGTGGTTAAAGGTAGGCTCATGATATATCCTCCAAGGCTTGACGAGGAGTTAGTTGAGGACGACGGGTTAGTGGTGCTAGGAGAGGTAGAAAAACTTAGACGTTTAAGGAAGGAAGCTGCTTCCTCGACTTAAGAGGCTTGTTTTTAAAGGAAAATGGCTTCAATGAATAGGTTTCCGACCACCAAGATCGTTGCTAACACGAGCAAGACCAAGGTCTTCTTCCTCAAAGATAGGCATTGGCCAATAACGATAAAGTAGGTTGATATGAAAAGCCCGCTAAGAACCACATGTAGTCTATGCTCGGTAATGGTCATTTATTGCACATAATACATGTCTCTGAGAGTAGAAAAGCTGCTGCGAGGAAACACGTAGCGGAGACCCACTTAACCCCCCTTCGCCACCAGTAAATCAATCCGTAACCTATCATAGCAAGAAGAACAGGAAACAAGTATGCTAAGATACCTTGCTCAGGAACCACTCTTCCGATCTCAAAAAACCAGTGTCGAGTTCTCTATGTGAACTCTGCCATCGATCTGTACTCTTAGCTCTGAAAGAGCGTTCCTCATGTAGAGCGTTGCGCTTTTATCAACAGCAATTAACGTCTCCCTAGGCTTAACAAGCTCACTCCCAACAGGAAGACCTGATACACCTTGTTCTAGGCCTTCCAACAACCTTGAATTCTCGATTTTTAGGTAAGCATCTGGTCCTACATAAATACGGTATTCATTTTTATATTACTGTTTATTGTGATCTCAGAGTTCTTAATAATTAGGCTTGCGCCAGGATTAATTATGATGTCCCCGCTCAACGAGATATCCCTATCCACCATCGTTTGGTTTCCTTCTATGATAATATCGCCCTCGATGATCTCCGTTGCTGTGACAGTGACTGGGAGGAAAAAGCAAAGCCAAGAACATTAAGGTTATTAGAGCTGACTTATTCAACAATTAAGCTTTGCCGTTTAGGAGTTAATAATCCTTTTACCTAGCTCCATGTTATGTTTAATAAAGCCAGTAAGAGAAGCTCAAGGTTTATCCATGTGGTCTTCTAAGTCCTTGATACCTTCTCCGGAGATCGCGAAGAAGCACTCCGCTTCAGGTCGGCCAGGGCTATCGAATATCTTAGCCGCTCGACGGTGTCCGTGGAGCTTCCTAAGCCAAAGACGGTAGGTGCAGCCATGCGCCACTACGTTGCCCCCTACAGGGCGCTGCAACGGGAACGTGGTTAGAGAGTCTGGTACCGAGAGCACTTGGTTAGTTACCACGACAGCCAGGTTATATACGTCGGCAAGTCTAAGGAGCTGGTGGATGTGTCTATTCAGTCTCTGTTGACGTTCAGCTAAGGTCTCTCTACCACAAAATTCTCCTCTAAAGTGTCCGACGAGGCTATCTATAACGAGGAGCTTAATCTTCTTCTCCTCTATAACCTTACTCGCCTCCTCGACAAGGAAAACCTGGTGGTCGCTATTGTAAACCCTAGCATAGATGATGTTGTTTAAGGCCTCTTTTGGATCTAAGCCAAACCTTGAAGCTATCTCTATCAAACGCTCAGGCCTAAAAGTACCTTCCGTATCTAGGTAGAGGGCTGAAGCATCTAATCCTCCTCTTGAAAGAGGCAACTGAACCGTTACGCATAGCTGGTGACATAGCTGAGTCTTACCTACACCATACTCGCCGCAAAGCTCGGTTATTGATTTGGTTTCAACCCCACCGCCTAGAAGGTCGTCGAGGGCTTTAGATCCGGTCGTGATGTAACCTATGGACTTCCTCCTCTCCAAGTATTCTAAAGCTGTGGTGAAGCCTAACCCTAAGGTATTCCTCGCTTCCCTACATAGCTCAACAGCTTCGTCTTCACGTAAACCTGCTACCTCCGCTATCAGTAGCGGTGGAGTAGCGGCTAGAAGCTCTAGGCTTCTAATACCTGCCTTCTCTAGCCTCTCAGCGACGTTTAACGGTATGAAGCCTACATCCACCATGTTAATGCGCTTAATTCTTGAGCCAGCATATAACCGAGGTAGGAGCTAAACGTCCTCTACAAGCTATCCTCACACCCCTGTAGCCGGGAGAAGACCGAAAGTGGAGGGAAAAACTACCTTACCTTTGTTCCGGGAGGGACCTCGCCCTCCACGGTTAGCCAGAAGGGCTTACCGCCATAATCTGCAGCCAGCAACATGCCTTTAGACTCCACGCCAGCTATACGTTTAGCCTCTAGGTTAACGAGAGCCACGAAGAGTTTGCCTACAAAGAACTCAGGTGGATAGTACTGAGCCCCTCCAACCACCATTTCCCGGGTTTCGCCTCCTACATCAACCTTTAGCTTAAGGATCCTAGTCATGCCAGGTATGCGTTCAGCCTCCAACACTTTCACAACTCTTATGTCTAAGCGTTCAAACTCCTTAAAGGAAATCTCAGCCAATCCAGGACACCGTTGTTAACTTCGAGGGAGAAGCTTAAAGGATTTTTCGACACCTCGATCGCTACGGTTATCCTCTTGAAACTCTACGTAAAACTTTGAAGCAAGGCTTATAGGGAGGTGGATTCACGCTGAGGTGAAAAGCCTGTAATACCTATGAAAACTCAATGTACTGCGCTGTGGCTGGAGGCTTAGATCTTGGAACGTAGAGTGATGTTCAAGAGCGGTGACCTCCTACTTGAAGGAATGCTCCACGTACCTTCAGGCCTTGAGCATAAGGCTTCAGCAGTGGCCGTGTGTCACCCTCATCCGCTTTACGGAGGATCTATGCACAACATCATCGTAGAAGAAGTATGCAGAGCACTTGAGGATGAAGGTATTATAGCTTTAAGGTTTAACTTTAGAGGAGTAGGGTCGAGTGAGGGCACTTACCAAGAAGGTATAGGAGAAAGGATAGACGTAACCTCAGCCATAGACTTCTTAACATCCATAGATACCGTTGACCCCGACTCCCTAGGAGTAGCAGGATACTCCTTTGGAGCATACGTAGCTACCTACGCAGCCAGCGAAGATCCACGAATAGATGTTTTAGCGCTCGTGTCCCCTCCCTTCTCCATGTACAGCTTCGAGCCGCTTAATACTTGTCGTAAGCCAAAGCTCATTGTTTGGGGGAGCCGTGACGAACTCGTAGGCTTCTCAGCCGTTGAGGTAGCTAAGGTTGTAGCTGAGCCGAGGAAGCTAATACTCATCGAAGAGGCTGACCACTTTTGGACAGGACATGAAGTAAGGGTAGGAAAACTGGTAGCCTCCTTCTTTAAAAACGCATTTAAAGGATTACCTAAAGACAACGCCAGCGAAAAGCCCTGATAGCTAGGCTGGGACCCCTTTAACTTTCAAGGCTCTTAGCGTAACCTGGAACTTTAAAACTGAACCTTGGTATCCTCCTTGATGGTCTTGAGCACTATCATAGTCAACGTCGCCGTCACGCCCGAGATCCTACCTATGCTATCTATGAGGCTAGCCAGCTCTTCTCGGCTACTTGACCTAAGCTTAACCACCGCGTCGTACTCGCCAGTCACATCGTACACTTCGTAGACATCGACCATAGACCTGAGCTTCTCGAGGATCTCAGGGTACTTCATAGGATCCGCCTTGATCAAGGTGATCGCCGTAAGACCCTTCCCTACGCTTGGAGGATCGATAAGCGCTTGGAAGCCTTTAAGCACCTTTAACTCCTTCAACCTCTTTACCCTCATGTGAACCGTTGCTTCACTAACCCCTACCTCCCTAGCCACCTTGGAGAAGGGGGTTCTCGCATCTTCCTGCAGAAGCCTAAGGATCTTAAGGTCTACCTCATCGAGTTCCTTCAACTAACCCACCGAAGCCCTTGTTCCTTAAATTAATGGTTTCCTTGAGGCTTAAAGCTTTATTTACGACTGCTAAGCTTCCTAGCTTCCACGTATCGGCCGCGAAACCTTATCAGCTTCACCCTCTCCACCACGGCTGACGTTTGACTCCCCATTACCTCTCTATAGCCTTCCACAACTTGCTTGAAGAGGCTACGTGCCTTTAAAGGGATAATGCTCTCCAAGGACCTTAACATGAGGTGGAGGTCTACCCCCATAGCTTCCAGCGATCTCTCAAACTCCCCAAGCCCAAAATCCATGAGGAAAACCTTTCCAGCTGACCAGATCATGTTGGAGGTGGTTAAGTCGCCGTGGACCAGCCCCTTGAGGTGAAGCTTACCTATAGACCTGCCTGTAGCCTTCATAACCTCCTCTACCCCCATCCCCTTAACCAGTAGGTCCTTCACTGTCGGTCCAGGTACATACTCCATGGTTATAGAGGAACCTACAACATCCACGCAGTATAAAGCTGGCACCGAAACCCCAGCTCTCCTCGCTGCTAACAGAAGAGAAGCTTCACGTATTGTCCTATACCTCCTAAGCGCCCTATCAAAGTCAGCTCTACGGTAAGGCTTAGGCACCCTACGTTTAACCACCGCAGGCAGTCCATACCAGTCGGTTAAAAGTAGCTCCGCCTCAGCACCTTTCTTAATTAGGGAAGATGGCATAGATGCCACAACCCTTTAGAGCCTGTTGCCTCAACCCATCGTTAACTCTTCAGATTTCTTTCTTGCAATCTCCACTAGGTCATCGTGCAGCCTCTTCAGCCGCTCTACGTTATGTTCATGGAACTCGCGCTCCCTCACCTTACTCCTCTCATCGTACTCCCTAGACATGGTCTCTCCGTGCTCACAGTATTCCTTAATCAGCTCTTCACGTTGTTCTTTCAACTCCCTTAAGGTCTGTGCGCTCTTATCCCTAAACCTCTTGAAAATCTCCTCGATGGGGTCTGCAGATTGCATCTCTACTTAACCCCTCCCTGAAGGATCTTCTTAAGCTCTTCCGTCCTCGTTTTCAACAGCTCGTCGAAAGCTACCAAGGCCTCCTCAAGCATCTTTAGGATCACCTTAACCCCCTCTTCGTGGGATTTACTTAGGTTCGTAATCCCCTCCTCAATCCTTTCATCAACGTTTTCCTTAGCTTCCTTAACAGCAGCTTCAAGGCTTCGAGCAGCTTCTTCAAGGGCTGCTAGGTTTATGTTCCTAACCTCAGCCTCTAATCCCTCAAGCTTTCTGTTCAGGTCCTCGGTGGTCTTAAGAGTTAAGGTGTAGGAAACTATGGTTGATATCATCAACATGCCCGAGAGAGCCAGGAAGAAAGCCCCTAAAGAAGCTAGTACAGAGCTTAGTGGAGGGCTTTCGAGCGTGGTGAAGGATATCAGTACATACAGTGGATTCTCTCCGGAAATAATCATTAACGCTAAACCCACGAATGCAGTGCTGACAGTGGTTACGAAGAGAGCTCTAAGGATTCCCGGGGCTGTGGTCTTGATTAATAGCCGACCGCCCTTATACTTCCTCTCGACCAAAGCTCCCCCCTCAATAATAATAAGAGGAGTAAAGTGGAGCCCTTAGACTTTCCTCTGAAGCCATCCTTAGCTTTAGCTAAGCCACGTCGATAACGACCTACATAAATATTCCCATAACTTTAAGCTAGGCACAGCGTCGTATTAGTGAGGAGAAACCTTTGAAGAAAGACGAGGTACGGTGTCTAGGCATCGAGTGCACCGCGCACACGTACGGCGCCTCAGTAGTTTCAAGTAGCGGCAGGATACTCTCTGACGTGAAGGATATCTACAAGCCGCCTGAAGGCAGAGGCATTCATCCACGAGAGTGTGCTCAGCACCATAGCGAGGTAGGGCTAAGAGTAGTTAAGGAAGCTTTACGGGAGGCAGAGGTTAAGCTGGAGGAAGTAGACGTGATAGCCTTTTCAGCAGGGCCTGGCCTAGGACCATGTTTAAGGACGGGAGCTACTTTAGCTAGAGCTTTAGCCTCGCTTCTAGGCAAGCCTCTTGTAAGGGTCAACCACGCCATAGGACACATAGAAATAGCCAGGTTAACCACAGGGGTTGAGGACCCTTTAATCGTGCTCGTATCGGGAGGACACACCGTGATAACTACGTACGTGGATGGAAGGTACAGGGTTTACGGAGAAACTTTAGACATAACCTTAGGCAACCTGCTCGATATGTTCGCTAGGGGAGCTGGACTACCTTCACCTGGGGGGCCCCTAGTGGAGGAGTTAGCGTTGAAGGGGTCAGTGGTATACGAACTTCCCTACGTGGTTAAAGGAAACGATATTTCCTACTCAGGCCTACTAACTGCTTCACTTAAAAGGCTGAGAAGCGGGGCGAAGCTTGAAGACCTTTGTTTATCAATTCAAGAACACGCTTTCTCCATGCTAGCTGAAGCGACTGAGAGAGCCTTGGCTTTTACCGAGAAGAAAGCTCTACTACTCACGGGAGGGGTAGCGGCTAATCGTAGGCTTAGGAAAGTCCTTAGCCAAGTGGCTCAGGAACAAAACGCTTCCTTCCACGTAGTACCTGCTAAGTACGCGGGGGATTGCGGCGCTCAGATAGCCTGGACAGGTATCTTACATTATCTTCACGGCGACGTCTCACCCCTCGAGGAGAGCTACGTTAAGCCTAAGTGGAGGTTGGATGAAGTAGATGTGCCTTGGAGGGGTAAAGGTTAACCTATAAAAGCCCTAAGAAGCGTAGGGGTTAATGCTTGTTAATAGGGATTGTAGGTAAGACCAACGTAGGGAAAAGCACGCTTTTCTCAGCATTAACATTAGCTCCAGCCTCCATAGATAATAGGCCCTTCACCACCATAGAGCCGAACGTGGGGGTAGCCTACGTAAAGGCCCCTTGCGCATGCAGAGAATTCAATGTAAAAGACAACCCTAGGAACTCTCTATGTATCGATGGTTATCGCTACATACCCATTAAACTAGTGGATGTAGCAGGCCTTGTACCTGGAGCTCATCAAGGCAGAGGGCTAGGCAACAAGTTCTTGGATGAGCTTAGGAGGGCTGATGTCCTCATCCACGTAGTGGACGCGTCTGGCTCCACCGATATTGAAGGTAAGCCCTGCCCCCCTGGCTCCTACGACCCCTGCGAAGAAGTCGAGCACATAGAGCGTGAAATAACGCTATGGTTCATCGACGTGGTGAAGAGAAACTGGGCGAAGGTAGTAAAGCTCTATGACCCATCCAAGGGGTTGGCTGAAGCCATAACCACCGTGCTTTCTGGACTCTCGATAGACAAGGCTGCTGTGGTTGAGGCCTTAAGTAGGATAGGGACCGGCATGGAACATCCAAGGCGCTGGAGCGATGAGGATGTAAGCCTCTTCTCTGAAAACCTCAGGAAGATCTCTAAGCCCACATTAATAGCCGCTAACAAGGTGGACCTCCCCACGAGCAGAAAAAACATACAAAGGTTGAAGGAGAGGTTCGAGGCTGAAGGTATGCCTATAGTACCATGCTCCGCTGAGGCGGAGCTGGCTCTACGTAGAGCTTCTGAGAAAGGCTTAATAGAGTACCATCCAGGCAGCGATAACTTCCAGGTGAGGGATCCGTCAAGGATAACTGAGGCTCAACGTAAAGCTTTAGACCTCATCGTAGAAAAAGTATTGAAGCCCTGGGGGTCGACAGGGGTACAGGAGGTCATCAACGCTGCTTGCTTCAAACTTCTCAAGCTGATAGTAGTGTACCCGGTGGAGGACCCTTCTAAGCTATGTGACCATGAAGGAAATGTGCTTCCAGACGCCTTCCTCGTCCCTCAAGGCACCACTACCAGACAGTTGGCCTATAAGATACATAGCGAGCTGGGAGACAGCTTCATCTATGCTATCGACGCTAAGACCAGGAAGAGGCTTGGGGAAGAAGCTGTACTGAAGGATGGCGACGTGATATCCATCGTGGCTGCTAAGAGAAGGTAGATGGAAGGTTTTTGAAGAAGGGCCTCCCAAATATTGTGGGAGATGTAAAACTTGACGGAGTATGACGTAGAGGAGTTCAAGAAAAGATACCCTCACTTAGCCAAGGAGTTAGCGGAGGGGAAAGGCGTTAGGAGGTTCTCAGACGTAGTAGAGGGCGAAGCTCCACCCTTCATACCTGGACCAGTAGATTACTTAAGGAGATGTAAGAGCGTGGAGGAGGCCAAGGAGGTTTTAGACTATCTTGAACGTATAGGGGAGCTAGATAAGAAGGAACGTGCAGATCTAGAAGAGCAGCTGGACAATGAAGGCTTAGAGAGCTTTGGATCAAGGAAGGACTTCGGCTACTACTCGGAGCGATACCTGAAAAACTTGAACCTTAAAGCTCTTCAGCGAAGGCTACCTTAACCTCATTAAGCAGCGTTTAGAGCCTTATCCAGCTCCTTAGCTAAGACTCTGCCAGATACGCCTACGTCGATGAAGCTCCAAGGGAGCTCTTCATCTGGATTATATGGCCTATAAACTAAGCCTTCAAGGTCTATACCTAGATCCTTAGCCACGCTTCTCCATAACCCCAGCTTACCGCCCTTCTTCGCCACCTCGCTGATCATTCTACCCACAGTAACGTCACCTCTCGACAGAGCAGCTTGAAGCTCCGCTACCCTCAATGAAGCAACGTCCACCTTCACTTTAGGTAGCTTAGACGCTGACTTAGCAGTCCGTAAAGCTTCCCTCAACCATCTACGTTCAGCCAGTGGAAGCCACTGGAAAGGGGTGTGAGCTTTAGGTATCAGCACGTTTACAGAGACGTGCACGCTTGCGAAGCCAAGCTTTGCCAGGTTAGACGTTAATCTAACCATGCCCTCTACGTCCTCCCTCTCCTCTCCTGGGATACCTACCATAAAGTACAGCTTTAACCTGTTAATACCGGCGTTGAGCGCCCTACGAGCTGCCTCCACGATATCCTCGTCGGACATGGGTTTACCTAGAGCCTCCCTTAAAGTCTCAGTGCCTGCCTCTGGAGCAATGGTTAAGGTCCTTTGACCTCCCTTAGCCAGCGCCTTAAACACCTCTTCGCTTAATAGATCACCCCTCACTGAAGGTATGGAGAGCTTCAACCCGCTTTCCACGACGTAGCTGCAAAGCCCAGTTATATCAGGGTGATCCGAAAAGCCTGCCCCTATAACTGCCACTTTATCAACTCCACAAAGCCTAACGCCTTCATCGATCAACCTCTTAAGGATAGACAAGCTCCTATGCCTAGCAGGCCTACTTATCCAAGTGATCATGCAGAAGCGGCAGCCACGGTTACAGGAGCGGGTAGCCTCAAGGGTAAAGGCTCTACCGAAGATAGGTTCGGTTTCACGCCCTCCTTTCGGGATAACCTGGCGTAGGGGGTATGGTTCATCGTCAAGGCTTCTAGCCAACACCCTTTCAACCCCCCTTTCCCGTCCAGGTAGGTATACGCCGCGTAGGTCAGCGGCATAGTCTAGGAAGGCACGTCGTGAAGGATGGTTGATGTACAGGTCGAGGAGGTCGTCGAGGATAGGCTCAGCATCTCCTATGACGAAGAGGTCTACATAGTCTTCCAGCACGCAGGGATTAGCCCATATAGCAGGGCCTCCAGCTATAATAATAGGGTGCTCCTCACCCCTATCCATGCGCCTAGGAGGAATGCCAGAATCTAAGAGCATAGAGATGAAGTTTACGTAGTCGAGTTCGTACTGGAAGGTGAAGGCAGCTATATTGAAGGACTCTAACCCTCTCCTTGACTCTACGCTTAGAGGCTTACCGCCCTCTATAGGCTTGAAGAAACGTTCACACACCACTTCCTCCCGGCGATTAAAGAGGTAGTAAAGTAGCTGTACCGTCAGCCCCGTCATGCCGGCGCGGTAGATGTTAGGATAGCATAAAGCCACTTTTACCTTGACCTTACGCCAATCCTTAACCACTCGGTTAACTTCAGGGAAAACACGCATGGCTATCCAGCTATTAGGGGGGCAGCGAGCTTAAGCACCTTCGACTTTCTAACCTCTACTCTCCTAAGCGGGTAAATCTTCCTAGCTGCATTGAAGACCTCGGAAGCCACCTTACCCAGCACTATCTCCTGCACGAGCTCGTCGAAGTTTAATTGCTGAGCCTTCTGTTCCACTGTCTGACCCATGATCTTACGGATAGCCTTCTCTTGGGAGGTCTGCGCCCGCTTCAAGGTAATAGCTAGTACCATCACACGCATCCTATAGCCGTCCTTGGTGGTAACGTCGAAGATACCGTCAACCCTTGAAGCCCCTCTTCTGACTAAGCTCCTTAAGTAATCCCTGGCCAAGTCGTGGCCCTTGAAAACCGTATAGGCGGTGTCTCCCTCAACCTTAACTATTTGGAAGAGGAGCTTTATGTGTTGTTGAGAAGGGTCGTTGGTTAAGCTATACAATGTGACCCATATGGTTCGCCCAATTAGATTCTCCGGGGAGGAGGCCATGGTGTGGCCTATCTCAGCGTGGCCGAAGGCAGAGGAAGCTAGTATCTTGTAGGTGGCTTTAGCTACAGGTTTCTTAACACCTCTCCTTGACCTCTGCGACATGCTTTACCCTTCCAATCGAAGGCTCTTCTGCTCCTTCACGTGCAGCCTCAAAAAGCTTTTCCTTATTCCTGTTCTTTAAGGCCATGTTAAGGTCCTCGTTGGAGGAGGTAGGGCGCCTATGCGCTTCTTAAGTTCAGGCGGCCAATCATCGAAGTTGAAGCCCTTCTGAGCTAGTAGAGCGGTGGCCCACCTAGTTAATCCATGGCCTACACAGCCTGTCCACAGCTCCCTCCCCTTAGCTTCACGTATCTTAAAGGAGTCAACGTAGTGCTTCAGATGAACGTTACAGGCACTGATCTCCAGCCAATCGCTCTCCTCTCTGCTCCCACGGTAGGGTAGGTAGCATTCAACGTCGAGAGCAGGTATACGTGAAGATGAGGATATATCCACAAGCCTCTCCCTAGCTGCTTCCTGAGAAAGGTAGAACGGTGCGCCTACTGTAAGTCTCCATTCAAGATCTAGAACCTTATCAACCACTTCCAAAGTCCTCTCCAGCACAGCGTCTCTTATCTCTACAACCTGTTCAGGCGTACCTAGGTATACCAGCTCCATCCTGAGGAACTCGTTGGTCCTAGCCAGCCCTTCAACCCCACCGGCCTCGTTACGCCAGGTCCAGCCACCGGCGTAATCATACACCTTTACCGGCAGGTCTTCCGCCTTGACTAGCTCTCCGCTGAAGAACTGGTAGAAGGGTGGGCACTGTACGGCGTCCAAGACGTAAGATGGGGGTTCAAGGATTTCCTTTAACAAGTCAGCTCTAAGAACCCTCCTAAGCGAAAACTCGCGTTTAAAGGGTTCAAAGACCTTAGGGTCGCGTGGAGGAGCGCAGACGTAGAACATGCCTTCAGGTAAGTGCTCCACGTAGGTGGAGAGCTTCTCTAACACAGCGAAGGGCAGTAACCTGGGGAAAATCCACTCCTGGAAACCTAGAGGTTTACATACGTAATCTATGATTATCGACCTTAAAGCGCCCACCAGAGAAGCCATAGGAGCCGTTAAGATCCACTGCCCCCTCGCAGGGAAACGCTTTATCCATCCCAGCTTCTCAGCTTCCTCAGCCACATCTCTAGTGAAGAGGATACGTTTAGGGGTTGAAGTCTTAAGGACAAAGCCGTAGGGGACTAGCTTAACCCCCACCTCCTCGACGCGTTCAGGCATCAGGAGCTTTACAGCCCTATCCACTACTCTATCCTCTAGGTCTCCTTCACTAAGCCCCCTAAACACTAAGAGAAGGCCTCTCTCTAAACCTCCAACCTCAGCTACCCCTTCAAGGAGCTTCCTAGCCTCCTCCACTCCCTTGCTGGTTTCTGGAAGCTCCACCCTAAGCTCTTCGACCATGACCTTCCTCAGCCCTACCCTAAACCTGCTCCCCAGCCTCTGAGCAAGCATCTTTCTAAGCCTCAAGAGGCCGTCGTGAGCCCTAACACCTCTACCGCTCACCACCTCTAGCTGAAGTCGAGGGCCTTCAACGGACCAGTCTACGACCTTCGCTCCCTCTTCCTCGCTAGGAGAGCCCTTGAGGAGTACCGTGGCGTTAGCTTCCTCGAAAAGCTTCCTTAGCTCCTCTACGGCTGGCTCAAGCGAAGAGCTAAACTCCAGCCATCCTTTGAGCTTAAACCTCATTCTCACATCCCTCAGCTACAGCACCTTAACGCCTGCATACCTATTTCTTATTCGCCTCTTCGAAGGAGGCTGAGAGGAGAGTTAAGGGTTTAAGACATGTAAACAGGTCTTCGAGGGTGGAAAGTACCTTGCTAGGCTCAGGATGCTCAACGGTTACTTGAAGCTTAGAGCCTAAGCTACGACATGAAACCTTCAGATCTACAGGCGCCTCCCTATTGTCTACCTCAAGCGCCTCTGAAGCTGCCTTAGCCAAAGCTTCACGTTGCACGTCCACCCATACCTCCACCTTGACCTTCAACCCTCCGATACCTCCCCGACGAAGCTCAAGAGTTCAGGTAGCTTAGAGCTAGGCAACAAAGCCTCCACCTCGCCTACGCTTCCCCAACCCATCCCCCCTATGTCCAGCACCTTACCAACCAGCTTCGCTGAAACCTCCTTATCCCAAACAAGCTTCCTCCCAGCCACAACTGCTACCTTCGCGAAGTCGTCGAGCTTGGTCAACGTAACAGTGACCCCCTCCTGGTTGAAGCAGCGTAGAGCCTTAGCCAGCTCGATGAGGGAGTATTGAGCTAGCGGCTGAAGCTCATAGACCTTAAGCTTCTCCGCAGAGCCCTTGATTATAGGGCTTAACCTGCTGAGCTCAAGGGTTAAAGACTTCACGTAGGACACGGCTTCCTCTAAGGCTTCCTTTAAAGGAAACTCTACGAAGCGCTTCATGAAGCCCGACACAGCCAGCCCTAAACGTCCAGCCTTAACGCAAGCATCCATTATACAAGCTTCCTCGTATAGGTCGTTGGAGAAGAAGTCAAAGTTGGCTTCAAGCACAGGTCCAAGAAACCTACCTGCCTCATAAGCATCAACCCCCGACACGATAGCTTCCTTCACTAGCGCTTGGACTAAACGGCCCTTCCCCTCAGATCCTAGCGAAGGGAGAACTATACTGCTTGCCTCCTCACCCAACTCGAGGGATTTAAGGAAACGTAGCGCGGCCTCCTCACTGCCCATTAAGCTCATTATCGGGGGGTTCAAGGTGTAGGCCAGTGACTTAAACAAGGGTAGTTTAGAGGCTGCGAAGACCTTCAGCTTCTTAGCCACCTTAACCCGCCCTTCCTTGAGGAGAGGAGATATACAGGCCTCGTCGATCCCTTTCACATCCCCTTCAGGTTCAAGTACTTGTTCTTCACCCATAACGCCTAGGCAGAGGAGCAGCTTAGAGACCTCATCCTCAGCTTTGGCTTCGCATAGGAGAAGGTAGCAAGTAGAGGAGCAGCAAGCCTCCGTTGACCCGTCGAAGCCGTAGAGCTCAGGGTTAACCGTTAACACCCCGCTCTCCTCGACGACAGGGAGGTGGTGGCTGAACACTATCCAACGTCCACCTCCACCTAGTTTACGAATTAAGGCTTCAGCTCCACCTACATCGACCAGGATGGAGAGGCCTTCCGACCGTAGCTGTTGAAGCATATCACCGCTCTGCTTAAACCATCGAAGCCTGAAGGGGCAGCCCAGCTTCAAGAGGAGTCTAGCCACCATAATCGAGGCCGCTGCGCCATCCACCCCTCCGCCCACATAGATATTGACGGGTTTAACGCTTGAAGTCTGGCTCTCAAGGAGCCCTAAAACTTCACCAAGCTTATCCTTTAACTTCCCTAGCGCCGACGATGCCATACCCGGTTTCACGGTACAACTCTTTTGTTTAAGTCATGTAGAGGCTCCTTGAGTATTTTTGGGTTTTGCCTCCTAAAACTTAAAGGATAAGCGAATCACGTCACGGTGACCTGTAGGTGCTCTCAGACTCTCACGGAATGATGATTATCTTCTCAGGCTTATACTGGAAGTCGGGGGGAAGTACTCCTTCCCTCTTGTAGTACTTCACTAGCCTATGTATCTTAGACTCTACGAGCTGAAGGCCTCTACGCGAAAACATGTCTTTAGGGTGCTCCTCCAAGTGCCTCCTTATGGTGGTCGCCCTCCTAATCAGGTTGGCTAGGTCTTCAGGGATCTTCGGGGCTAAGCCTCTTTCCTTAAGCACCTGGGTGATCTTCTTGTCTATGACCAGCTTGGTTAGAGGCACCCCATACTGGTCCCTTAGGATCATCCCTATCATCGACGGCGTATACCCTCTCTTCGCTAGCTCCACGATTAAGCCTTCCACCTGCTCCTCCGTTAAATTGCAGATGGAAGCAACCTCGCTGGAAATAGGCCTGGTTGAGTGGGAGCTGCCTTTACGCTTGCCTTTCCTCAAACATTTTCACCGCGGTAGCCTAGCACTTAAAGGCTCTAGATAAAGATTTCTTAGAACAAGTGTTAGGTTGAAGGAGGGCTGCGAAGTGTACGAGTTAATCTTCGTGACCAGCAATCCTCACAAGGTGAGGGAGGTCAAAGAGATCGTGGAGAGGCTAGCCCCCAAGGTCAACGTTAAAGCCTTAAACTTAGAGTTAAAGGAACGCCAGCTAGACAGCGTCGAGGAGATAGCGGAGGAGGCGGTTAAGGAAGCCTTCAAGCTTCTCGGCAAGCCGGTGATGGTGGAGGACGCCGGCATGTTCATAGATGCCCTCAACGGTTTCCCAGGACCATACTCCTCATACGTGTTTAAGACCATAGGTAATAAGGGGATACTTAGGCTAATGGAGGGGATAGAGAACAGAAAGGCCACGTTCAAGTCAGCGATAGCGTTCTGCAGCCAAGAAGGATTAACGCTCATCTTCACAGGCACCGTGAAAGGAGAGATCTCCCTGGAGGAGCGAGGAGAAGGTTGGGGCTTCGACCCCATCTTCATACCCGAGGAGGGAGGAGGTAAAACCTACGCTGAGCTAGGTCCCTTAAAGAATGAAATATCGCATCGAAGAAGAGCTTTAGAGAAGCTTGCTACATGGCTATCGAGCACCTTAAGCCCATAGGACAAGGGGGAAGGTTAAACCTAAAAGTTTAAAGTTAAAAGGAGGGTTGAGGTAAAATAGACGTCCGAGGGATGAAGTTTGTCTAAGAAGCCGGTTGATGCAGGTTCACTTAAGGTAGGCTCCTACATAGTCATAGACGAAGCACCCTGCAGGATAGTTGAGATGGAGAAATCTAAGCCAGGTAAGCACGGGTCAGCGAAGGCGAGGATCGTGGCTATAGGGCTTTTCGACGGGGTTAAACGCAGCATCGTCGTGCCCGTCGACCAAAAGGTGGATCAACCAGTGGTAGAGAAGAAGACAGCGCAAACCATTGCTATAACCCCCACCTCCGTTCAGTTAATGGACCTATCAACCTATGAGGTCTATGAGGTACCCAAGAGCGAGGTTGAGCCTGACCTACTAGACAAGCTAGCTACCGGCGTTGAGGTTGAAGTATGGGAAGTTATGGGTATGCGTAAGCTGATGAGGGTTAAGTAGCAGTGGCCGCGTGCCCTCCATGAATAAAGGCAGCAGCATAGGCTTAACCTCCAGGACAGACTTGGCCTATGCCTTAGAGCTAACTAAACAGAGCTACAGTTACTTGACCTCGAAGGGAGCTTTATGTCAAGTAGAGGCTGAAACCGCCTCGAAACTATGCTTACCTGGAGTACAGCTGGAGGAGCTTAGCGTAGACGCCCTTATAGCCATCGGCGGGGACGGAACCATCCTCCGGACACTGAAGAGGTTGGCTAACCCTGAAACCCCTATCTTAGGTGTTAAGGTAGGAAAGATATGTTTCCTAGGCGAGGTGGAGCCAGAGGAGCTTCAACTAGCCTTAGACAAGCTCCTTAGAGGAGACTACGCCGTGGAGGAGGTAATGAAGCTGAGAGCCTCCATAGCTGAAGGAAAAAGCTCCGACGCGGTTAACGAAGTCGTCTTCGTGACCAGCCAGCCAGCCAAGGTCATACAGTTCGAGGTCATCGTAGGTGGAGAGGAGGTATTTAGAGGGTTAGCTGACGGAGCCATAATAGCTACCCCAACAGGCTCTACGGGCTACGCGTTATCAGCCCACGGACCAGTGATAGACCCTGAGCTCGAAGCCATGCTCGTGGTCCTACTTAACCCCTTAAACCTAAGCTCAAGGCCGCTTGTAGTCCCAGCCTCTGAGACCCTCAAGTTCAAAGTATTAGCCCCCAGCCCAGAAGCACTCGTGGTGGTGGATGGAGAGGTCGTAGGTAAGATAAATGTAGGTGGAGAGGTGGAGGTCAAGAAATCCCCCGTCAAGGCCAGGTTCATTAGGTTCCACGCCCGCAAACCAGCGTTCTACGAGAGGCTGAGGAAGCTGGTGGAGTGGAGGGCGTCGGCCAAGAAATGGTGAAACCCTCCCAAAACTCCAATGAAACCTTCCTAGACTACTTCTTCAAGCTCCTGGGGGCTGAGGAAACCGCCAAGCTGCTCGAAGCTCTAAGGAAACCGCCCTCTAAGTATTTCCTAAGGATAAACACCCTCCTCGCTAAGCCTCACGAAGTTGTAGCCTCGCTTAGGCGGAGAGGGGTGGAAGCCAAGCTCTTCGACCCTAAGATTCCAGAAGCGATCTATGTAGAGGTCGTGGAGGAGAGCCTTGACGAGGAGGAGGCTTCAAGGCTTAAGGAAGTGGTGGTCGATAGGTATACGGCCGAAGCCGTGATGGTCGGAGCGAACGTCTATGCCCCCGGCGTTAAGAGAGCTAAAGGAGTGTTGAGGGGGGACCTAGTAGCGATTAGAATGGAGGGAGGCTTCCTCGTAGGCCTAGGAGAAGCCTCAATGAGCGGCTTGGAGGCCTTAACGAAACGTAGAGGCCTAGCAGTAAAGGTGTTGAAAACCAGGTTTAAGGCTCCAAGCCTAAGAGACAGCGAAGAATACCTTCAAGGCCTCATATACCCTCAGTCCCTACCCTCAATGATAGCGGTGAGGGCTCTAGACCCTAAGCCGGGAGAGAAGCTCATAGATCTTACCGCTGCGCCAGGAGGTAAGTTAACCCACGCCTTCCAGTTAATGGAGGGTGTAGGCGAAGTAGTGGCTATCGACAGGTCGCCCAGGAAGGTGGCGGAGCTTAAAGCTCACCTTGAAAGGATGAAGATGCACAACGTAAAAGTGATGCAGCGAGACTCAAGGTACTTAGACCTAGAGCTGCCTCACAGCCACTTCGACGCGGTCATCGTCGACCCTCCATGCTCCGCCATCGGCGTCAGGCCTAAGCTACACATAAGCCTAAACCTAAAACAGGTATCTTCACTAGCTGAGTATCAGAAACAGTTCTTGAAGGTGGCTTCGAAGCTCGTAAAGCCAGGCGGAAGAATCCTCTACTCCACCTGTACCCTCACCATCGAGGAGAATGAAAGGGTGGTAAGCTTCGCTGTAGAGGCTTGTGGATTAAGAGTGAAGGAACATGGCTACATCTTCGGCCAGCCAGGCCTAGGGGTGGTCCCAGGCGCCATCCACCTACAGCGGTTCTACCCTCACATCCATGATACTCCAGGCTTCTTCATAGCTGTCCTTGAGCGCCTAGGTTAAGGGCCTATACGTGTACCTATAGCCTCGCCTTCCACTACCAGCTTTAGAAGGTTCGCTGGATCCCTACCGTCTATGACCACGGTGGCGATCTTAGCCCGCTCCATCACCTTGATGGCCACGTGGTCGAAGAGCTTAAACGTACCCGCCTCCGCGCTCCCCCTAGACATCAAGTCGAGGAGCTCACGGTAGCTTAAGCGCTCAAGCTTCCTGGCCTTAGGGGAGATCTTGGGGTCCTCGGTGTAGACGCCGTCAACGTCCGTGGCCACCACCAGCAGGTCAGCCTTCATAAGCTCAGCTAACACCGCCGCCACCGCCACCGTAGACTGGCCAGGCTGAAAGCCGCCGCACACTACCATTTTACCTGAGCTGAGCGCAAGCCTAGCCTCTGCGTATGAGGAAGGTATAGCAGGGTATGCAAAGTCCTCGATGACTGAGAGTAGCAGGAGAGCGTTAACCCTCGACACCTGGATGCCTATCTCGTCACACATGGCTTCAGAGCAGCCCATGGACCTGGCTGCCTCGATAAAACGCCTAGCTGGAGGCCCTCCGCCAACCACGACGTGTACTTCATGGTCCATCCAGTAAAGCTTCCTTAAAACTTCGCCGTAGCTCCTTAACCTCTCCTTGAGGACCCTGCCCTCCTCATCGAAGAGGATGTGGCCGCCAAGCTTAAGCGAAAGCCTCAAACCACACACCGTTTAAGGCGGAGACGTAGAGAGATTTAAGCTAAAGTGCTAGTCCTTAGCATACCTTAAAATCGCTGCTACGCCGCCGAAGGACTCCTTTAACCCCTTCCCCTCCTCCGTGGCTAAGGAGACCACTTCGACCTGCGTCCTTGAGGCTTCAGCCAGCTCAATATAGTAGTCTAGCGCAGGCTTCTCCTCCATAGAGGTAGCCTGTCCACATACTGGACACTTGCTCTTAGCTTCTTTATGGTCATCCAGCTTATCTCTCTTCACCACCTTCTCCTCAGCCCAGCTGCAGGACGGGCAAGTAGCCTTCACGTAGACCGCGTCTAACCCTTCCGAAACCAGCAAGGTCCTCACAGCGCCCTCTATGAGCCTCCGCTTAACCTCCTCGAATCCGTAAGCTACGAAGTTGGGCTTCCTAGCAAGATGATATAGGAAGTCCTGCACCACCTCCTTCTCATGTACATACCTTATGTCCTGAAGCGCCGACCTACCCTTCTCCACGAGCTCGTAAACACCTTCCTCACCCGTGTACCCTAGATCGAACACCGCCACGATCTTATTCTTCAGGTCTGAGGGAAGGTAGCCCCCATCAAGGAAATCGTACTTAGTGGGGCCTGGACCGCCCACCAGTATCCCTTTAAGGTCGGGGAGAGAGCTGAAAACCTCCTTAGCGTACTCTCCCGCCCTCTTATAGAATTCATGCGCTAGCTGCTCTATGACCCTCTCAAACCTACGCGCTGACTGGCCTCCAGCGCTATGTTTCCCGGGGACGCCTGACGTTATGTGCTCTAAGACCTCAAGCCTTCTACCTCGAAGGGTAGCGAAGACAGCCTCAGACCTGTCTATGACGATGAGGCCGAAAGTGTCCTTCTCAGTTATCATCTCCTCTAGGAACTCTACATAGAACCTCGAATCGCAGCGGTACAGGTAGACGTTGATAGGTTCAGGAGGTTCAAGCACGTAGACCTCCATTTTCTCGCTGCCAGGCGGGCCATGGGGGATATAGCCGCTGAAGATCACCAGCCCGTTGGGAGGAGTCTCCCTGAATAGCTTAAGTCTTTGCATGGCACTGACCAAGGCGTCCAGCACGTGGTGCCTCGTAGTGCGGTCCTTTATGTTCTGAGCCGTGCTATACTCCTGCCTTAAAGTGCTAACCACGTCGGAAATAGGCCTTCCGGCAGGGATGTAAAGCGAGATAAGCTCTGTACCCCTACCCTGCTTGGATTTAAGCTCCTTGATCATCTTCTCTAGCCTATACTGCTCCAGCGACGACCGTTTTCTCTGAGATATGCTCATCTTTCTCACCTTCCTTCGGTTCTAGGCCTTAGCTTAGAACGCCGATAGGGCCTCCAAATTAATCTTACCCACGAGGATCATTCTGCAAAGACTTAAATCCGACGCGGCCTTAAATAAATGTGGCTAAATTGTCCAATGAACCAGAAAGGCTGCCTAGACTTCTACCTGAATACAAGGTTTACCGAGACGCAGAAAAGTATACTGCAGAGATAAGGTTACCTGGAGTCCAAAAGAAGGACATCAGCCTCGAGGTCGCTGATCGAAGCTTCTCCCTACGAGCTCTAAAGGAAGACGCAGAGTACTTTCTATGCTACCTCTTCGCCTATGAGGTGAATGAGGCGGAGGCGGAAGCCTCTTATAAAGACGGGCTCCTCAAACTCGTGGTGCCGTTAAAGGAGAAGCTTGAAGCCAGTCAAGGTGGAAGCTAAGCAGGTTGAATATAAGGCAAACTCCGAGCCTCTCGAAGTAAGGCTCGGTACCCCTATTTTCTTAATCAAATATTGGTAAACGTTGGAGGCTAACTTTTAATCCCACTACAGATTAATAACCGCGTATTGATGGAGCGAGCGAGCCATGACCAGCTTCAAGCCAAGGATCAGGGAAGCACGCTGGGACAGTAGCGAGGAGGAAGAGCTGCTCAAGAAATGGGAGGAAGAAGACCTCTACCGATTCAACCCTGATAGCGGTAAGCCTATCTTCTCCATAGATACTCCTCCTCCCTACCCTTCAGGGGCGTGGCACGTAGGTGCAGCCGCCCACTACGCTCAGATAGACATGGTGGCCCGGTACTTTAGGATGAAGGGCTACGAGGTGCTCTTCGCCTTCGGGGTGGACCGCAACGGCCTACCCATAGAGGTACAGGTAGAGAAGGAGTATGGGGTCAAGGCACACGACGTGGGTAGGGAGAAGTTCCTTAAGCTGTGCTCCGAGTTCCTAGATAAAGTAGAGAAGGACCTTGTATGGATAGCTTGGAGGCTCGGGTTAAGCTGTAACCTCAAAAACTACTATAGGACAGATAGCCCCGAGTTTCGCGCTTTAACCCAGGCCACCTTCATAGAGCTGTGGCGTAAAGGACTCATCTACCAGGACGATAGGCCCACCAACTGGTGTCCAAGCTGCCGCACCACGATAGCCGACGCGGAGATAGAGTACGATGAGCTCGAGACGGAGCTCGTCTACATCAAGTTCAAGATAAAGGAGACGGGCGAGGACGTACTTATAGCCACCACTAGGCCAGAGCTTTTATGCACCTGCGCAGCGGTCATCTTCAACCCCGTAGACGAAAGGTACACCAGGCTCGAAGGATTGACGGCCATCGTCCCCATCCACGGCCAAGAAGTCCCCATCCTACCCCACAGCTACGCCAAGCCAGAGTTCGGCACAGGGCTGGTGATGGTGTGCTCCTTCGGAGACTACTCCGACATTAGGCTGTTCAGGGAGCTTGGGCTTAAAGCCAAGATAGCTATTGACGCCGACGGCAAGATGAACGCCCACGCAGGCCCCTACGCGGGTTTAACAGTATCAGAGGCCAGAAGGAAGGTAGTCGAGGACCTAGAGAAGCAGGGGCTGCTCGTAAAGCGAGAACGCATAATACATAGAACACCTGTCTGCTGGAGGTCTAAGGATCCCATAGAGTTCATAGCCATGCCCGAGTACTACCTTAAACAGCTCGACTTCAAGGAGGAGCTGCTTCAAATCGTGGAGCAGATGAAGTTCCACCCACCTGAGCACAAGCAGCTGCTCATCAACTGGATCCAATCCATCAACGCCGACTGGCCCATCTCGAGGAGAAGGTTCTACGGCACCGAGATCCCCCTATGGTACTGTAAAGCTTGCGGCAAACCACACCTACCACCTCCAGGAAAATACTATCAGCCTTGGAAGGAGCCAGCCCCCCTAGAGAAGTGCGAGTGTGGCTCAACGGAGTTCATAGGCGAGGAAAGGACCTTCGACACCTGGATGGACTCCAGCGGCTCAGAGCTCTTCATAACAGGCTACGGCAGAGACAACGAGCTCTTCTCTAAAGCCTTCCCATGCTCGCTTAGGCCGCAAGGCATCGACATCGTGAGGACCTGGCTATACTACACCGTGCTTAAAGCCTACCTCCTCCTCGACAAACCAGCCTTTCAAAACGTCAGGCTCTCAGGCATGGGCCTCGACGAGCGCGGCGAAGCCATGCATAAGTCAAAGGGCAACGTAATCTACCCAGGCCCAGTCATGAAGGAGTACGGCGCCGATGCCTTCAGGCTATGGAGCGCAGCTGAAGCCAAGCTAGGCAGCAACTACCGCTACTCCGAGAGCCACGTCAAGAGCGCTAGGCTATTCTTAACCAAGCTCTGGAACATCTCTAGGTTCATCTCCTCCTTCCCCAAGCCGGAGGAAGGCTACAAACTAAGGAAGCTCGACCTACTAGCCCTAGCAGAGCTCAACAAGCTTATCAAGGAGTGCGAGGAAGCCTACGAGCAAATGGACGTCTACGTACCCGCCAACGCCATCAGGGAATACGCCTGGAGCTTCTTCGCCGACCACTACCTCGAAGCCGTTAAGCCAAGAGCCTACAACACCGACAACCGCTTCCCCAGGGAAGAACAGCTAGGCGCATGGTACACTCTCTACACTTGCCTCGAAACCATACTCAAGCTACTAGCCCCCATCTGCCCCTTCATCACCGACGCCCTCTGGAGAAGAATGTTAGGAGGCTCCGTACACCTCCAAGCCTTCCCCAAGGTCAATGAGGAGTGGGGCATAGGACCCACCAAGGAGGCAAAGGCCTTCATGGAATTCAACACAGCCATATGGAAATACAAGAAAAACCAAAAACTCTCCCTCAGCGCTCCGCTACAACAAACAGTCTATGCGCCACTCGAACTCAAGGAGTTCGAAGAAGACCTCAAAGCAATGCACAAAATAGCCGACCTACGCTTCGAGCCGCCTCCACCCAACGCCACCGACCTAGGCGGAGGAGTATATACAGCTTAAAGAACAAACTTAAAGAGGGCCTTTCATTAATTCGTTGAGGGCCGGTAGTTCAGCGGTAGAATGCCCGCCTCGCACGCGGGAGGTCGCGGGTTCAAGTCCCGCCCGGTCCATATATTTCTCATAATCTCATAGTTCATTCATCTTATCGATACCAGAGGTTAAGTGAAGGCTTATCTCACCAACTTTTGAGAAGAACATCTTTTATAGAACTCTTAACTACTTGGCATTTGATGTGATTATGGGGTTAGTGGATGAAGCTTATGAAAGGGCCTTTAAGGTTTTAAAGATGAATTCTACAGAGCTGGGTTTCAAGGCTTCCTACGATTATTATAACTCGGTGTGGGCTAGGGATGGGGCTATCACCTGTATGGCTGCCTTAATGCTGGGAGATGAGGAGTTGACGGCTACCTGTAGGCGTACCTTGGAGACCTTGAGGCAGTTTCAGTCCAAGATAGGACAGGTGGCGACGGTTCATTACCTTGATAAGCCGATGACCTACTGGGGTGGGGTTGACTCGACGCTTTGGTATATCATTGCCTGCTGGCATTACTATGAGGCTACGAAGGACAATGGTTTCCTTAAACAGTTCTGGCCTTCTATACGTGAAGCGATGCGCTGGGCTTTATACCAAGACAACATGAACTGCAACTTGGTGGTTTCGCTTGAAGCAGGCGACTGGATGGATGCTTCGCTTCAGAGAACCGGCTTAGTGTTCTACAATAACTGCCTGTTCTATGAAGCTGCTCGCAGAGCTTCTCAGCTAGCCAAGGAGTCGGGGGAGGAGCCTTTAATCGATGCGGAGGACGTGAAGGAGAGGGTTAACATAGTTTTCTGGCCTGTTAAGGGATACAAGGAGGAGCTGTTGCCTTTGCGTTGGGCTCAGGGGGCCTACGAGGAGGCTGTTAACCCTAAGCGTAGACATTACCTTAACTACATATCGTTTGAGAGGTACGATGGAAGATGCGACGTGTTAGCACAAGTCTTAGCTGTTATATGGGAGATAGCCGACGAGGACAAGACGCGGAGGATCATAGACTACCTGGTTGAGGAGGAGGTTTCAACCCCCTACCCTGCTAAGGCGCTGAACCCTCCTATCTTCGTGCCAGACTATACGTGGAAGCCTCAAATGGACCTTTATAGGCCTAGGAACTGGCAGAACCTCCCCTTCTGCTACCATAACGCTGGAGTTTGGCCTTACGTCGGAGGCTTCTACATACTAGCCCTCCTTATAGCAGGGCGTAGAGACCTTGCTGAGGCTGAGCTTGAGAGGTTGGCGTTAGCTAATAAGCGTGGTAAGGTTGACTGGGAGTTTAATGAGTGGCTACATGGGAAGACAGGTGAGCCCATGGGAGCGAGGCTGCAGTCTTGGAGCGCAGCTGGCTACATCATGGCCCACAAGGCAGTAAAGGATGGAGAAGCCCTTAGAGGCATGGGCCCTATGTAAGGTTGACGAGAAAACCAAGATGAGGTAAAACTATTTTTATAATACCTTAACGCGTTTTAAAAGCTATCAGGAAGTTATCAGCGCGCAACGACAAGTTGACAACACCTAAACGTGCTACTTAATTAGAGAATAAGTTAAGTTGCTCCGCCTCCTTTGATTACAAGGCCGAGCCATAGGTGTACGCGATGAGGCTGAGGAGTCTTATCGTGGCCTGCTCCATGCTTTTAAGCTTTCTCTTCGTCCTAGACGCCGGCATCACCTACCTTGCTCTACAATTCCTCAACGCTGTGGAGGTTAACCCTATCTCGGCCTGGCTGATGAAAGTAATGGGCATCGAGCCCACCCTTATCCTAGGGACCTCTATGAAGCTTGGGCTCCTCGCACTGGTAGTTCACGTTTCTCTTAGGAGAAGAGAGGTTAAGGTTCTTAAAAGAGCCTTCGTGGCGTTGTTGTGTGTTTTAGCCATAACCCTCAGCATTATAATACTGGGCTTCTCGGCTATCTCAGCTGGTTTCGAGTAGCCTTTACAGCTTGATTACGATTTTCGTTGAACACAAAATAGTGTAAAGGTAAGGCTCGCTCACCTATTTACAGTGGGAAGCAGGAGGCTAAGATGGCCAGGTCGACGATGTTCACGATGCCGTCGCCATTCAGGTCTGCTTCAGCCACGAAGCCAGGCTCACCAGCTCTAGCCCCATAGCTCGCCATAAGGATCTCTAGGTCGACTTCATTTACGACGCCGTCAAAGTTTACGTCAGCGAAAATTTCCTCGAAGCCTCCAGGCACGCCTTCACTCTCCTCGACCGAGTGAAAACCTCCCTGAAAGACGTATAGGGTAGCCTTATTGGTCACGACGTAGATCTTGGACCTATCCTTTGAGAACTGTAGGAAGCCAACGCTGCCGTCAAGGTCCTCAAAGTTCCATAGTAGGCTTCCCTCAACGTCTCGGATCTCTATGCTATTCTCAGCTATGGCAACGTGGTTGGAGTCAATGATGCAACCGCAGCTCGACACAGGTCCAAACCAAGCGATCGACCCGTTGGAGTACATCAGCATCCTTCCATAGGAGCCTCCGCTGCCGATCAACACGAACTTTCCGTTGGGCTCCACGTCAACCCAGTGGCAGGCACCTCTAGTGTCAAAGCTCCATAGAGGCTCCATGGTGCTCGCATTGACTAGGTAGATCCTCCCAATCTTGCTAGCGGTGGCGATGAGGCCTTCATCCTCAGAGAGCGCTATGCCGTAATGGAAGGGCCAAGCCTCCACGTAAGCCCTACCTAGAATCTCTCCGTCGCTTACCCTTACCTTATAGAGGTAGCCATCCCCAGCGCCTGCGTATATCAGCGAGTCATCCTCAGTAAAAACGATCCACCTAACCTGCCCGCATAGGAAGGTCCTCCATATCTCCATCCCGCTCTCCAAGTCCACTAGTATTAGGTCTCCCCAAGTGTTGCCTATGGCTACGTACCTGCTGTCGTGGCTTATCTTAACCTCCCTCGACTCCTCGCTAGGGAAGATCCACAAGACGTTCCCCTGCCTGTCAAATAGCCTAACCACCCCCTCCCTCAGGAAGGCAGCTGCGACGTAGGAGCCATCGCTAGATACATCTACGCCCCATACCTGGTCTGAGGTTAGGTATGACCAGATGATCGAGCCGTTGGTCGATAGGAAATATACTCCATGGTCCGGAAGACCTATTTCCATCTCCGCCTCTTCGTAATGTCCATTACCGAACACTATGAACCTCTCGTCGGCGCTCAACCTAGCTATCCAGATAGGGTAGCCGCTAGTCTCAACCTTAGTAACAAGCTCATACTCGGCTACCTCTACCAGCGGCTTCAAGGTAACGTCCACAGTTAGGGTTTCACCGACCTCTGGGAAGATGGCTTTATTGAACTCCTTGAAGCCTGGAGCCCTAACCCTCAAGTTATAGCCGTGAAGCTCACCTGTGTCCCCATACCTCATGGCGTACACCTCCACCCTAAAGTAGCCGTCGTGATCAGTAGTGGTGAAGTATCGGGGGCCGTTGGCGCCTTCTAGCTCCACCTCCGCGTCCAGCACGGGGTTGCCTCCAAGGTCCTTTACGTAGCCCTCCACGACACTATTAGGTTCAAGCTGATCCTCAGGCACAACCAGTAAAAGGTGGGTTATAACTATCTCAGCGCTCTCCCCATCCTTTTCAATCCTAACCCTAACCGTTACCTCCCCTCCACCTCTCTCTAGTACACCACAGCTCCTATAGCTCCCGTCTATGAAGTACCAGATAGTCTGGTTCTCCCCCGGGTCTAAGTAAAGCGTGTAGGGCTGAGGAAATGGCGAGATATCTGAAACCACTATGTCGCCGCTTTCGGCGGATACGTGAAACGTGAGCGTCACGGGCTCGTTGCCAATGTTCCTCACCTCGATCCCGTTCTTCGCCCACCTCTCAACGGGGAAGCTTGTCTCAATGCTAGGCCTATAGCTAACCTCGATCCCGGGAAAGATAACCTCCGTGACCTTGCCATCAGGGTCTACGCTTCTACATCCTTCGTCGAGGCCCGTCGAAGCAGCGATGGAGGTTATGCACAGCGAAGCGAGCACAATGATTGAGAGCAGAGCTGTGAGCAGCTTAAGCTTCAAGGCTTGCACCCACAAAAACTGACGTTAAGAGTCGAATTTAAAACCCTACATCCATCTGAACCCAGCGCTGAGGACAAAGAACAAGTTCACGGTGTCCGTTTAAGGGTTTTAAGCAGGGTTTTTATAGGATGATGTAGCCCATCCACTTGATGCAGGAGAAAAGCAGTACGTTAAATATACCTTTAGAGGAGCTCAAGCTCGTAGGCATCACCGGTAGCACCACTTCAACCTCTGAGGCTCCTTTAATCCTCGTGGAAGGGATGGAGAGAGAAGTAAGGGAGGAGGACGTTGTTTTAATAGAGAACCTTAACGGAGGCCTCATATTAGCCGTCTGTAGAGGAGGCTTAGGCATAGACGACAACTTGAGGGTCGGCTCCTATAGCCCAGGCATAGCTTACGTGCGAAGCACCGGGAAGAGCCCTTCCAGAGCCAAGGAGAGCTACCACTTCATGTTATCCTTCATAGGCGCTGTGGCTGACGGCAGGGTCAAGCCCAACGACGTCATCGTGGCGCCGGGCTCCCGTGTCTACGCTTTCCGTGGAACCAGCCACAATCCCCTACAGTACCTTAAAACCGAGAAAACCCTCCTGGCGGGCTACCTGGTACGTGAACCTAGCTGGGACATACCCTTCGACGCTGCCTTCATACCCTATCACATAGGCGTTTTCGGAGCTACAGGCTCAGGTAAATCCTACCTGACCAGGCACCTCCTCATACCAGTCCTATTAAAGGCCGGTTACGGAGTCCTAGACCTAGACTGGGCAGGAGTGGACTATGCGCCCTACTTCGAGGAAAGCCAGGTCATACCTATATCTGAAGTTGAGAGCAGCCCTGAAGCCTTCCTCTCCTACCTAATGGATAGGACTAGGAACTTCGGCTACCGAGGTGAAACCAGCACCCTAAGCATGGCGCTCGAGGAGGTGTTATCTGAGCACTGGCAGAGCCTCGTGAAGGAAGCCTCCACCCCCAGCGAGCTGCTGGAGAAGCTTAAGGATTTGGTTAATGAGCGCCTTAAGGGACAGCCCAAGGAAGGAGACCAGAAAAGCAAGCACTGGATAGACCTTGCTTCCATGAGGCTGGAGAGAGGCTTAAGCAAACTGCCCCTTGAGGAAGTGGAGACCTTCATGGGCAAGGTCGGGATCAAGGACCTCATACCTAGACAAGGAGAAGTAAGCGTCGTAGACATGCATAGAGCTAGCGACGTCGCCAAGCTCACCTTCTTCCTAACATTATCCAACGAGCTGTTAACGAGGATGTATAGAGGCGAAATGCTCAACCTCGCGTTGGTAATAGATGAGGCGCCTCAGTACTGCCCCCATGAGCCTAGAGGCGTCCAAGTAGAGACCACCGACCGCATCAAAGACCTATGTGCCTTAGGAAGGAAACATAGGCTCTGCGTAGTCCTAATCTCCCAGGGTATCGCAGGCGAGATAGGGATCAATGCTGCTATACGTAGAAACCTAAACACTCAGTTCATAGGCCAGATCCATCCACTAGACTTGGAGGAGGCTGGTAAACGACTTTCACCCTACGGCATTAAGCCTGAAAGTCTGCTATACCTTGAGCCTGGACAGTTCTACTTCGTCGGCAAGATGAACCCTTCACCTACACCTCTCCTCATCTCCTTCCAGGTGGCTAGCTGATATGGCTGAGGAAAACCCGCTTCTAACGCTCCCTAGGCCTATCATAGAAGCTCTCTTCCGGAGCGCCGAGGTGGAAGCCCAGCGAGTAAAGATGAGAGTGGCTAAGCTAGCTCAAGCCGTGGAGCAGGTCAAGCCTCTCTTCAGGTTCACCCCCATCAAGCAGGGGAGAGGAAAGCTAGTCGTGGCTGCCGACGGATCCATGTCGCCTACTTCAAGCCAACGACTAGGCTCCGAGTTCGCCATCTACACCGCGGGCTACCTAGCCTTCAAAGACAGGGAAGTTGTAGGTGAAAGGTACTATGCAGGGTCGCTAAGCTGGGTAGAAGGTCTACAGACCTTTCGAACTCTTCTAAGGCTCCTCATGGCCTACACTGAGCGGAAAGCAGCCCTAGAAGCCTACCGTAAATACAAACCCGACTACGTAATCCTCGACGGCCCCTACTTCTACTTCAGAGGCCACTGTCGCCACCTAAGAAACCTCGAGATCGACGTCGAAGGCCTCTCCACAGGCTTAGAGCTGATCAGGAAGGTGCGCGACATGACTCTCGAGCTCATGAACACGGGTAGGGCGATATGCGTGATTAGGCGGAGCGTGATGAGAGCCATAGACGGCTGGCTACTATACCACCACGGAGAAGAAGCCTGCCTAAGAGCAAGGGACAAGCACATCCTAACCATGGTTATGCCGCCGATGTCGCTATGGTCCTATCAAACCCTCCTAGACCGCGACCCCATACTGTACGCCACCTACTATCGCTTCTACCGTAGAAGAAAGCAGGAAGGCAAACTACCCAAGGAGCTAGAGGCCCAGAGAGATAGGTTAATGGAGCAGGCGCGCAGAGACTGGGAGAGGAAGTTCCGCGAAGACCTAGACATGAACCTAAACCAAGCACCACGCACCCAGCGCTACTACCTACGCTACACAGCCTCCATGCCACCCTTTGAGGTAGAGGCTGTTGAAGGCATAGACGTAGAAGACTTCGCTTCAACCTTCACCCAGTTCTACAACGAAGCCACAGGCCTACCTTTCCCCGTAGACCTAATCGACAACTTCATCTCCCTACCACGAGGCAGTACCACAGCCTTCACTGAGGAAGTAGAAGCCAGGCTCATAAGAGACCAAAGCATAAAGGACAAAACCACCATATCAGACTACTTCACCTACCTAAACCCACAGAAGAAAGAACAAGCATAACGACCTTCACTAAAACAGAGCTATCAAGACGAGCTGGAGACCTGCGTAACCCCTCACGTCAACCGAAGCGGTAAAGATCTACTTAACAAGGTTAAGTACTTAGGGGGGTTAAGTGTAAGCTACCAATCCATCAACTTGCTTCATGAAAACCAGCGATCCTCAAATAATAGAGCCATCCAGCTTAAGACCATTTAAGTGCTAAAGGTCGAGTGGAGGTGTCGATCAAAAAGGCGGTAGGGATATATCTTAGGGGGGTAAGTACTTAGGGGGGTTAAGTTTGCTCTTCGACCTACATCCGAAGTTACACCCAGAGGAACTCTATGGACGGGAAAGGGAGGTTGAGGAGGTTGTAAGGCTGGTTAAGCTTGGAAACTGGGTCTTAGTTCTAGGACCTAGAATGGTTGGCAAGACGAGCTTAATGAGAACTGCGTGTAGTCTCCTCGAGAAGGAAGGTTTCAGGACGGCTTACATTAACCTATGGGGGGTTAAAGGCTCAGCAGGCTTCTTAACAGCATTAGTTGAGAGCATCAACAGTGTTAAAGGTATATTCGATAAGCTCAAGGAAGCAATCTTAAACATAGAGGAACTATCCGTAGGGACTAGCGGGATCCAGCTAAAGACTACAAGGAAGCCTCTATCAACAGCTTGGAAGCTGCTTTCAGCTATAGGTAGGCTTAAGGATCGATGGTTAGTAGTGCTCGACGAGGTCCAAGAATTAGCTGCCATCTCAGCGCAGCTACATAAGCTCCTAGCCAACGTCTTCAACTCATACCCAAACATAATCTTCATCTTCTCCGGGTCCATGTTCGGTTTGATTAAAACCCTCCTAAACCCATCCCAATCCTCCCCGCTCTACGGAAGGAAGCCAACCCCCATAAAGCTGCAACATTTCACTAGAAAACAAGCGCTGGACTTCTTGAGACGCGGGTTCATGGAGCTGAGAGTAGGGGTAAATGAAGATCAGCTAGCTGACGCGGTGGATCGGCTAGGAACCTCACCGGGATGGCTAACCCTCTACGGCAACTACGCGGCCGTGCAGAGGCTAAACCATGAAGAGGCGGTCGACGAGGTTATCAAGGAGGGGGTTAAGATAATGAAGGCAGAACTAGAACATTACCTGGAGGATAGGGACCGAGAAACCCACCTAGCGGTCCTTAAAGCCTGCCTAACACCAGCCACCTGGACAGAGATCAAAAAAGCTGTCGAGAGGAAAAAGGGCTACCAAGTAAACGACGCCACCATACAGTCCACCCTACAAGAACTACAGGCAGCCATGCTCATTGAGAAGACAAACAAGACCTACATGGTAATGGACCCCATGCTGAAAGCTCTCTTAACGATGTAATGGCATTGCTCATCGACAAACACATTAAGCAACGTTCAACGTCGATACTCAACGAGAAACTTGTCGAAAAACAAGAAGAGAGAGGAGAGAAGTCCTAATAGGCCTACTCATAGACTCGGCTTCATTATAAAATTATGTTGAGGAAGGCCTCTAATCGATGATAATTTTATGGAATAGTTCCATAAAATCTCTATTAAAGACGACACACGTGCTGAGGATAGGCCGCTAACTCAAATAACTTCAAAACTTACCGACACTACCTCTTCCGGCCACCACACAGCTAATCATAGCCACAATTAAAGCCTGCACAGCGACTACCCCTTCAACACTCCAAACCCCAAGCCCAAGCAAGCGAAGAGCTGCTACAGCAACAAAGTCAACCGCAGCATGCAAAGCCAACGCAACCAGCAAAAACACCCTTCGAGCCAGCGCCCTAAACACGATGAAAGTCAATGAAACATGAATAACCACAGCCAAATTCCTCTCTACTGCACCAGCCAAAAGATCCATGAAGCCCAGCTCAAATCCCAAGAAAAACACGGCCGCCCATACACTTAGGACATACATCAAAAAAGCCTCAAGAAAACCCCAACCCAAACCAAAAGATAACAAATGCCTCCAATCCACCCTAACAAACTCAGCCTTCCACAAAATCAAGAAACGAAAACCCTCCTCGAAAACTCCTGCCAAAAACGAAGCGTAACCCAAATACAGAGGAGAAACAGCCACCGAAGCCCCATAAACCGCGATCGGCACCTGCAAAAGAGGTGCCCGAGAAAGCAAGGCCAAAAACCAACCAGCCCAACCAAACAAGAAAGCAAGCCACTTTCTACCAAAACAGATAAAAACAAAAAAACAAGGCAGCAAAGCAATCAAGACTAAAGCTAGAAGATAAAAGAAAGAAGACATCTATCACACCTTCAAATAGCTAGGAGATAATTTGCTTAAAAGTCTAGGTAGACAGGAAGTTAGGCGATTGATTCTCGAGGTAAGGCCACCGGTTTGGACTTGATAGTACGAGATAGTCTAAGAGTTGACTTATGGTTATTGGATATCAAGTTAGACCAAGTTGGCTTTCAAGATTTTTCCATCTTGTTTTTGCTTCATAGACTTCTTTTATCTGTTCTATGGTTATTACTCGGAATGCGTTAGCTGCCTCGTGGAATGTTCCTGTTATCCATCGTTGAGCTTCTTGAGCTTTCTCGCTTGTGGTCACAAGGACAGCTATGGAGTTCCACATGTCTATGGCATGTTTGAGTTTTATTAAGTCATCGTTAAGGTTTCCTCCTATGCTTACTTCAAAGACTGTGTATGGTACAGCTTTAGGTATTCTACGCCACACTACGTCTATACGCTTGTCCTCAAGAGGGTATTCTTTTTCAGGGTAGCGGTTTTGCATGAGACCAATGTTATATATCATGTCTATGACCTCCTTGTGTCCTAATCTAGGTGGAAGCTTGATGGCAATGTTTCGTGCTTTGAACTCGTTAATTATGGCTTCGAGTGTCGCGTAGCGATAAGTTATACCTCTTCCTTCTTCATCTCCGAAGACGAAAAGCGACCACCGGTCTAATGTAGCTTTAAGAGCAGTTACCTTAAAGTATGATGCCAGCTCCTCTTTCCTAATGGGTCTTACCTGATCGAACCACTCTAGCCTAAAGGGATTTGAGGGTGATGGTTTATGGTCTTTAGGAATAATGAACTTTAATTTTATGTGGAAAGGATACCCTGTAGGGTTATTGGTCCAGTAATCTACAGGCTTATGGTTTTCTTCCTTACCAATAATTTCACATAAAGCGTAGATTCCTTCAATCCCTTTATGTTTAAAGTAAAGGAGTACTGGTGACCCTTCTCTTAATCGTTCCCATCTGGCTTTATTTACACCCCGGCTATCTAATGGAAAACCCCATAAACCTTCCTTAATTATTGAGCGAAAGTGTTCATGGGTTGAGTATCTAACATTTACTAAAGCACCTGTAAGTGGCATGGGCTGTCTTCCTCGTTCCAAGACTTCTTTTTGTGCTATACTTAAAATATTAATTATTTCTAAAGTATGTACCCTAGTTTCATCGTAAAAACTGATAACAACTCAATTAACAGCAAAAGTTAGAGGTTTGATACATCGTCTAGAGGCGGTGCATTCTCCAAGCGATCACTATGAACATGGGGAGTTGTAAAACGACTCTTTAAACCTGTGGAGGGGGATCGAAGAGCGTTACTGAATTTTTCAGGGTATATTGAACTAAATCGATGAGTTGTTTTACTTTATTTCGAGGTGATTCCTATTAGCTAGTCTTGTTCTTGTGAATTCTTTTGACGGTGGCTAGGAGTTCCTCGATGGTGTGGTGGTGTGGATGGGAGTTGTGGTGATGTTTTATGTGCCTTTTGACCCAGTTTGGTAGCTTGGCTCGGCCTTTAGGCCTGTCGTAGAGAGGGATGTAGGGTTTTAGGTCTAGTATAGGAGTTTGGTGGTCTGCGTCTAGTTCTTCTACAAGTAAGCTGTTTCCCTGCTTGCTGATTAGGCGTACGGTTGTCAAGCCAAGTGGGTTGGGCCTAGCGGGAAACCTAGTGGCGAAGATGCCTAGGGTTGGGACGTTTTTGAAGGGTGGTTTCACCTTGACTGTGTTTCTTTCATGTTCAGGTACTTTGTGGAGCCAGTAGATGACGATGAGGTGGGTGAAGTGCTCGATGAAGTCTAGGGCTTCGCGGTATTCGTCATGGATTACTATGCGTGTTTCGTGACCGTTACGCTCTACATGTCCTATTGGTTTGACTGTCAGGTTCATGCCTCAACACCTACGGCCTGCTTTATCCTAGGGGCTAGCTTGATGATTAAGTAGGCGCCGATGATGGAGGTGGCTGAGCCGATGAGCGCTATGGTGACGGCGAAGGTTAAGACCATCATCCAGGCGCGTGGGTTGACGAAGAGGAAGATGTTTAAAGCGTTGCCTATCAAAGTTTGAGCCAAGAAGCCTAGAGAAGCTGCTAGGCTGCAGCATTTCAAGCAGCAGGCTTTATGGTGAGTGGCTAGGAGAACTAAGTCTATCACTAAGCCTCTTATAGACCAGGAAACCAAGGCTATCGGCTTCGCTCCGAGAAGGGGCATCAACAGGCCTGTTATGAAGCCTATGGCGGTGGCCACCCCTATCCTACCGGTCAGCTGGACAGCCAGGAGTAGGAGGAAGGTAATGAAGACAGCGTCGAGGGTTACGTGTCCCACGCCTTTAGGAAGAAGCTTGTTGAGGGAGGCTAAGGCCCAGGCTAAGGCGGAGAAAGCTCCGATGAAGGCCACTTCCTTAGCTTTCAAAGAGGAGCCCGCGCAGCGTAGGCCAGCCTCTAATATAAATGTTACTAACTTTATATCTTTATTACTTATGAAGTGTTAAGCTATTAGGTTTCCTTGAGGTTCTGATCCGGCTTATTTTTGCTTCGCTGCTCTGCGTAGGTACGCAAAGCTTTTGAAGCTGATTTAATGCTTCAAGACTTGCTGGGCTTGAAAAGCTATGGGCCCGATGGGATTTGAACCCATGACCTTCCGGTTATCAGCTTCGCCCGCCCGCCTTTAGGCGGAGCGTCGGACGCTCCAACCAGGCTGAGCTACGGGCCCGTGGGAGAGTTGAGGGACGGGAAGATAAAAGCTTTTCATAGTTGAGGGTAGGTGTGGGGCCGCGCATAGGTGATGGTTGCCGCCCAGCTAGCCAAGGTTAAGCTAAACCTCGGGCGATTGGGAGTGGCGGGCTGAACGCCTCGGCCGAAGCCTTGGCGCTTACACCCCCACCCCATCAACCCCCTCTTTTAGGGGAGCCCTCGTCCACGGCGGTTTCCCGCCGTGAAGTGGCCGCCTCGTTTCGGGGAGGGCTTCCCGCTTAGATGCTTTCAGCGGTTATCCCCTACGGCGTGGCTGCCCGGCTATGCCCTACCGGACAACCGGTAGACTAGAGGCCGCGGCGCCCCGTTCCTCTCGTACTGAGGGCACCTTCCCCTCAAGCGGCCAACACCCCCGGCAGGTAGAGACCGACCTGTCTCACGACGGTCTAAACCCATCTCACGTTCCCCTTTAATGGGCGGGCAGCCCCACCCTTGGG